>Ga0315900_10001622_pt1 | contig 35843 bp, 24 predicted proteins | sample LakEriMetagenome_FD_203521 | JGI IMG/M metagenome (GOLD analysis project Ga0315900, IMG submission 203521) | Freshwater fungal communities from buoy surface, Lake Erie, Ohio, United States - Buoy 12 MA114 | ecosystem: Environmental > Aquatic > Freshwater > Lake > Lake biofilm | place: USA: Lake...
AGATGAAGCGGTTTGTATCGGGCCTCCTGCCTCGTCCGAAAGCTACCTGAATATTCCAAGGATTATGGCCGCTGTCGAAATTACCAACGCAGATGCCATCCACCCAGGTTATGGCTTCTTGGCAGAAAATGCCAGTTTCGCAGAAATATGCCGCGACTATGGGGTGAAATTTATCGGACCAACTCCTGAGCAGATCCGCTCCATGGGCGATAAAATTACTGCTAAAGAAACCATGATCGCAGCCAATGTGCCTTGTATCCCCGGCACTGAAGGCCTTTTGGCCGATGTCACTGCCGGAAAAAAACTGGCTTTAGAAATCGGCTACCCCGTTATCCTGAAGGCAACCGCCGGTGGAGGAGGAAAAGGCATGCGCATCGTATGGAAAGAAAGTGAATTCGATAGTCAATGGGAAACCGCCCGCCGAGAGGCCAAAGCTGCCTTCGGAAACGATGGGATCTATATGGAGAAATTCATTGAAGAACCCAGACACATCGAAATTCAAGTCGCCGGTGACCAGTTCGGAAAAGCCTGCCACCTCTCCGAACGCGACTGCTCCATCCAACGCCGTCACCAAAAACTGGTAGAAGAATCCCCCTCCCCATTCATGACCCCCGAACTTCGGGAAAAAATGGGCGCGGCCGCTGTCAAAGCCTGCGAGGCCATCAACTATGAAGGAGTAGGTACAGTGGAATTCTTGGTAGATAAATACCGCAACTTCTACTTCATGGAAATGAATACCCGTATTCAGGTGGAACATACCGTGACCGAAGAAGTAATCGACTATGATTTGATCAAAGAGCAGATCAAAATAGCCGCAGGTATTCCTATCTCTGGCAAAAACTACATTCCAGAGCTCTATGCAATCGAATGCCGGATTAATGCAGAAGATCCATTTAATGACTTCCGTCCAAGCCCAGGCAAAATCACCTCGTTCCACTCACCGAAAGGCCATGGGGTTCGAGTAGATACCCACGTGTATGCAGGATACACCATCCCGCCTTATTACGATTCGATGATCGCAAAAATCATCACCCGCGCCCGTACCCGGGATGAAGCGATCCTAAAAATGGAGCGCGCACTGGATGAATTCGTGATTGAAGGGGTGAAAACAACCGTTCCTTTCCATCAAAAATTGATGCGAAATGAACAGTTCCGGAAGGGAGATTTCCATACCGGTTTCCTGAACACCTGGGATTTTAAGAATGCGTAAACTCCTCGAATACTACCTCCCCTATCGCCGAGTCCTGCTGCTGGCACTCCTGTCCAATTTGCTGATGTCGGTCTTTACGGTGGTGAGTATCCCCGTTTTACAACCTTTCTTAAAAATTATTTTTAGCCAGGAAACACCTGCCCCTACCAGCGACAGCCAATACGCTGGACTGGAATCGAAGATAAATGATTTCTTCAATCAATTAATCGCCACATACGGTAAGGAGCAAGCGCTTTTAATCGTATGTGGCTTTTTAATTGCTACTTTTTTCGGAAAAAACCTCTTTCGATACCTTTCTCTCTTCTTCCTGGCAGGAGCCCGCAACGGAATTGTCGCTGACCTTCGGAGCAAACTACTCCAAAAAGTATTAGACCTCCCCCTCTCCTATTTTACCGAAAATAGAAAAGGGGACCTCATGAGCAGAATCACCTCCGATGTCCAAGAAATTGAATGGAGCATCGTAGGAGTAGTGGAATCCATCGCACGCGAACCCATTGTAATCCTGGGTAGCCTGGTATTTATGATCGCCGTCTCCCCCCAACTCCTGCTGTTTGTGGTGGTCTTGATGCTGTTCTCCGGCCTGATTATAGGAGGCATTGGGCGCAGCCTTCGACGGCAGTCGGGAATCGCTCAAAATACCCTGGGTGCCATCGGTGCCATGATCGACGAAACACTCGGCGGACTCCGGATTATCAAGGGATTTAATGCAGAAAGCTGGCAAAGAGACCGCTTCGACCGCGAAAATGCCCAGTACAAAAAAACGCTGATCCAACTCAACCGCCGAAAAGACCTCGCTGCACCCTTATCCGAATTCCTGGGTATCTGCGTGGTAGCAGTTTTGCTCTGGTTTGGCTCCAGACAGGTGTTCGCAGGCAGCTTGTCTGCCGCTACGTTTATTACCTTCCTGTATGCCTTCTACAATGTCATCGAACCAGCAAAATCCCTTTCAGGCGCCTTTTATAATATACGAAAAGGGATGGGAGCCCTGGAACGAGTAGAGGCCTTACTAAATGCGCCAGTTACCATTAGCGATCACCCAGAAGCGCGCCCGGTAAACTCTTTTCAACAGGGCTTCGAACTAAAAGAAGTATCGTTTCGGTATCCAAATGCCGACCGCTGGGCGCTCCAAAAAGTGAGTTTTTCGATTCCAAAAGGGAAGCTAATCGCATTGGTAGGTGCTTCGGGTTCCGGGAAAAGTACCATCGCCGATCTATTACCTCGTTTTCACGATCTTTCCTACGGAGGTATCCTGCTGGATGGAATAGATATTCGCGAACTTAAGACCCGCGATCTTCGCAACCTGATGGGAATTGTGAGCCAAGAAGCGATCTTATTTAATGACACGGTTCGAAATAACATCGTTTTTAGCTCCGGTATTACCGACCAACGTGCCATTGAAGCTGCAGCTATAGCCGCCAACGCCCATGACTTTATCACCGCTCTTCCACAAGGCTACGATACCAATATTGGGGATAGAGGGTCTAAACTATCCGGCGGACAGCGGCAACGCCTGACCATCGCAAGGGCACTTCTAAAGAATCCACCTTTCTTAATCCTAGATGAAGCTACCTCTGCACTCGATAGTGAGTCGGAGCAACTCGTCCAGTCGGCCCTCGATCACCTCCTACACAATCGAACAGCCCTTGTTATTGCTCACCGACTCAGTACGGTACAACATGCCGACGAAATCATTGTACTCGATCACGGCAACATTGTAGAACGTGGCAACCACGAACAATTACTGCTTCAGGCAGGAGTCTACAAAAAATTAGTAGAACTGCAAGGCCTAAACCCGTAAAGCCTGCACGCTGCAGGCTATCTTGCACGCTGCAGGCTATCTCGCACGCTGCAGGCTATCTCGCACGCTGCAGGCTATCTCGCACGCTGCAGGCTATCTCGCACGCTGCAGGGTACCTCTACACCCTACCGAAGCAGCGTAACTTCCCTCTTTTCATTCATGACCAAAGTCCGAACTCCTTCGCGAATAGCATAGTACTGCACGCGGTAGACGTACACATCCACGGGAGCTTGCTCACCGTTAAACGTGCCATCCCATCCCACGTTCACTTCAAAAGACTCAAATACCTGCTCTCCCCAACGGTTAAAAACCTGCATCCGGTACTCCTCCACTGGGCAATAGACCAAAGGCTTAAAAACATCATTGGTCCCGTCCCCATCAGGAGTAAAAGCATTCGGAAAACGATCTAAATCATTGCTTACAGTTACTAAAACAGTATCAATTGGGCAACCTTTTTCGGTGGAGAGCAGTACGGGATAATCCCCTTTTACTGTAAAACAAACTTCTCCTGGATTTACGGCAGTGCTATTTGCAGGACTGGCACCCGGAAATACCCAGCTGTAATTAATGTCTGATTGAGCACCCTTCATAGAAGCTTGTAAACATTCGCCTGGACAAAGGATAGAGTCAGACAACTGGATTTGTTCTTCCATTTTACAAATCAACTCGGAGGTGAACATTCTATTTTCGGCTTGCAGACTCAAATCAATCAAGGCAGGGGTTTCATCTACTACGGGAGCAATCATTTGATGGCCGATGGTGGGAACAGAGGTTACCACATCAATTGTTCTGGCACAGCAAGCTCCTTTTATATCACCAACTCGGTCAGTTTTGACAAAATAACCCCTAGTATTGCCATTTTGTATCTGCTCACCAGCCATTAGAATGGCGTTTCCTGGCATGGATGAACGCTGCAAGGCGTACAGGTTAAAATCTCCCGTAGAAGGGCCTCCGTACGTTTTTACCCAACTCACACCCAAACTACCGTCCAATCGTGCCAACAAAGCCCCTCGGTCGCCTGTTCCTCCAACGCCGACATACAACTCATTTGCATTTGCTATAAAAGCATCAAAGGCGTAGACCGGCTCAGTGTTCACATCAATCGCTCGGATAGAGGAAGGAAGCCCCTCCAAATCCGTTTTTAGAAAGACCAACCGACCCATCACATCATCTCCAATCAAAACGAGACTATCTTGCTGAGGAATCCGCAGGCAGGAACGGAGGGTAAATGCGTTGGCACCACTTGGGGAACCATAGGCCCGAACCTGAAGGAGATCACCATTTTGAGGCTCCACTTTTACTAAGACACCCTTCAAATCGGCCCTGCCTACTACATATAAATTACCCTGTCCATCGGTAGCATGGCGTTCTGACTGAAAGACCACACCGGCTACTTGCTTACTCCAGACCAAGCTGCCATCCTCTGACAACCTGGATAAAATGCCCGTGTTCGTGGTAAGCGTCAGGCCTTTTACTAAATACCCGCCGGCCATTTGGGAAATATCCGTTAATAGATAGCTTGACCCATAATTGAGTCGCTTGGTCCATTCTACCGTTCCAAGGCTATCGAGTTTAACCAGTTTCGATGCAGATTGACCGATAGCGGGCGTATTTTCCATAAGTACCAGGAGCCCTCCATCGGCAGCAGCCTCTATATCTGTCACAGAGGAAGAGCCAATATCTGGCAAACGAACGCTTTTGATAGGTGTTCCATCTGCCTCAAGCAACCAAACGGCGGCTTCGACGCCTGGTGAGGCTGCATCCCTCGCCAGCAGACCAGCGATAGCGACTGTGCCATTTTTGAGCTCTGCAATGGAGGTCCCAATGCAAAGGCTATCCCCCATTGCAATACTGCGCTGAAAGCTGGATTGTCCGGATAAGAAGAGGGGAAATAAACAAGTAGAGACAACAAATACGCCAAGATGGAATGTTCGAAAGGTCATATTTTTTCTGATTTAATTAGCAAATATAGGTCAAACGACCGTACCACATGAACATTCGACAGTAAAAAATGGTTTTGGGATGGAATGTATAAAGGAAGATACTAAATTTGTGCTGCATTTTTGCCCCTTGTTGTTCACAAGGAAACCTTTTTGAACCCATATAAAACCTGCCCCAAAACTTCAACTCCTTAGTAATCCCATTCATATTCCCGTATTACTCAACGTTACATCATCCACATGCCAAAGTTAAAAGTTGCCTTACTGTTGTCTCCTTTCCTCCTCTATCAGGCCTGTAATTCAGAAGATTCCGCCCTATTAAAACAAGCGGAGGGCTTGGAGCAACGATTGTCCGTTCAATACTCCAATGAGCGTTCCGATTCTTTGGTGAATGTTTACAAAGCCTTGGTAAAATCGAATCCAGACGATCACACCAACAACTTTCGCTACCTGACCCGAGCTGCTGAAGTTCAATTTTCACTCCGAAAAGAAGCAGTGGCCGCCTGTCGTTGGCTAAACGACGCCCTTCAAAACCACTCAGAGGGCTCCGACAAAACGGAAGCACTCGCACTTCTAGCCAGGATATGGAACGCTCATAACTACAAATCAGCTTCCGCCTGGAGCTTGGACCCAAAGGATATTGACGCTGCAAGAAACCATTTGCAAAAAAACCTGAGCAGCCTGGATACTGCGCTCGTCCGGTTAGACCAGCGTATGAGTACCAACGGAATTGTTACAGATGCCGTGCTGGCAGGTCAATTTATTGAAATTTCAGAGGCGTATGCAAGTTTGACAGACTCTGAAAACAAGTACGTTGACTTGTACATGCGGGCTGCAGGATTAGCCAAAAACCTGGATCAGCCGAACAAGGCGCTCCAAATGTATTATAAAATTAGCGATCGACTGCCCAATCATTCAAAAGCACCCACAGCCTTGTTCATGCAGGGCTTTATTTACGAAAACGATTTGAAGGACTTGGACAAGGCGAAGGCCACTTACGAATCCTTCTTGAGTAAATATCCAAATGACCCGGATTATGCGGATGATGCTCAAATAGCGCTTTCCATGCTTGGAAAATCAGCAGAAGAACTGGTAAAGGCCTTCCAGCAACAACAGTAAGGGATACCTAAATAGAATATAAGCAACCTTTAGCCGAGAATTTTGCGGTAATCATCGAAGCGATAGCCATGGATTCAAAAAATGACCTCATTTTGAGGCTCGAAAAGTTGGCGAACCTGCAACTTTCTCCCACTGAGCGAGTCAAGATGGCCGCTGATCTAGATAAAATGATTTCTATGATCAGCTCCTTGGCGGACTTGGATACGGAAGGAGTAGAGCCCTTGGTTTACTTGAGTGAACCTGCGCTTTCCCTAAGGGAAGATGAGGAACAGGAACCTTCTGACGCAAATAATTTGGTTGAGGCCGCCCCAAAGCGGGAAGGACCTTATTTTGTTGTACCCAAGGTTTCGTCGAAACCCGCTGAATAACTACGATTGGCTATGCTTATTTCTATCAAAAACCTTAACAAAACCTACATCATGGGAGAAGAACGGGTCGAGGCACTCAAGGATGTTTCGCTCTCGATTGACACCAATGAGTATGTGGCGTTAATGGGACCCTCCGGAAGCGGTAAATCCACCTTGATGAATCTGATTGGATGCCTTGATTCCCCAACTAGTGGCTTCTATTCCCTGAACGGTATTGAAGTAAGCTCCATGCACGACAACGAGCTGGCCATGGTGCGAAACAAACAAATTGGTTTCGTTTTTCAAACATTCAACCTGATGCCCCGCCTCTCAGCACTAGAGAATGTAGCCTTACCGCTCATTTATGCTGGCTACTCTAAAGCCGAGCGACTTGAAAAAGCTAAATCAGTGTTGGAATCCGTAGGACTAGGACCTAGAATGCACCACCGCCCCAACGAATTGTCTGGCGGTCAGCGCCAACGGGTGGCAGTCGCTCGTGCCCTCGTCAATGATCCAGCGATTATTTTGGCAGACGAACCTACTGGTAACCTGGATACCAAAACCTCGTACGAAATAATGGGCCTTTTCGAAACCATCCATTCAATGGGAAATACCATTATTCTGGTGACACACGAACACGATATCGCTCAACATGCACACCGCATCGTACGCTTGCGAGACGGTCTGGTGGAAAGTGATGAAGTAAATCCAGAAATAATCAAGATGGCAAACTCACCTGTGCCCTCCATAGATTAGCTCGGAAGCGCGTTCGGGGACCTTTCTCGTTTGAAAGATCCCTCGTTGCGCGTCTACGGTGTGGAACGGTAGGAAAAAAACACAGGTCATTCATACGCTAATCAAGCAGCCCCAACAAACAGGCTCATTTGCCCGCCTTGGGCGACCGCATCTAATATTTTCGCGTACCGTAGCCTGAGCTTGCTTGTGGTACGTAATGCAATCAATTTAGCAAAATCCAGGGTCAAATAGTAATCCTCGGGAACCGTTCCGTTACCAGGTCGGTGTGCAAAATCCCTAAGCAACTCAGGAAACCGATTCCTGCCCTCTTCGAATTCATAATATGACCTCAACCACTGACGAACTTGGTAAGGGAAGGAAGGACTTTTTAAACCAAGCACCTTGTACAAATTGGAGGCTAATACCACCTTCGTCCCTTTTTTACTTTCAAAGATTTCAAGTGCAGTCATATCAACCGTTTTTATTTCTGAATGGCATGTATTTGTTCCCCACGCTTTCAGAGGTAAACAATCAAGTGTGTTGTAAATTGTATTGCAAATGTAAAACAAAATGTTTTTATAAAACAACTATTTAAACACAAATTTTTTATAAATTTTTTGTTTTTTTCAATTTGTTGTAAATCATTTTTTTACGAAACGATATTTATTCTGATATAATCTGGTTTCCCTGGTATCAATCTCCTTCTTTTCTTTTCAAAAACCCAAAAGAATTCAGAACTTTGAGCCACTCTCCCTCGAAATATAGGGACCAACTTCTTCATCCAAGATGCTGGGCCTATGGGTCCATTGTTTTTGTTTTATGAACACCATTCTAAAAGCAATCGTATTACTCACGCTGTTCAGCAGCTGCGAGCAGCCCAATTCAAGTAGTTCCTTTACTATGAAAGAACCTGTATTTACCTCTCAAGGGCTAACAGCTCCTCGGCCAGAAAAAAAACCAATAACCCTGACTGCTCCTAATGGAGATCAACGGTTAGACGAGTATTACTGGTTAAACGAGCGTGAAAACCCCGCGGTAGTGGCCTACCTTGAGGCAGAAAACAAGTATGCAGAAACGATCCTCGCTCCAGTAGCCAACCTCCGAAATACCCTATTTGAGGAAATGAGAAGCCGCATCAAGGAAGATGACAACAGTGTACCTTACTATAACAAAGGATATTGGTACTATACGCGCTACGAAACCGGAAAAGAATACCCCATTTTTTGTCGAAAAAAAGAAACCTTGGAGGCCCTGGAAATCATCCTCCTGGATGTCAACCAACTCGCCGCAGGAAAGGCCTATTGCAGCGTTACCGGATTAAATGTCAGTCCGAATAACCAACTTCTCTATTATGCGGTGGATTACACCGGCCGTAACCTGTACCAAGGTCGTATTCTTAACTTGGAAACCGGGGCACTACTTCCAGAAGTCCTCGAGTCTGCTTTCGGCGCCTCCATTTGGTCGAAAGACAATCAATTCTTGTTTTACGACACCAAAGACGCGCAAACCCTGCGCACTGACAAGGTGTGGAGGCACCAGCTAGGTACCCCCACCGAAAAAGATGCTTTGGTATTCCATGAAACCGATGAAACAACCTACGCATCGCTTTCTGGCTCCAAAGACGGAGAATATGCCTTCATAAACCACGGTTACACCCAAAATCTGGAGACTCATTTTCTTCAACTGGACCAGCCCTTAGGCAGCTTCCAGGTCATTGAGCCGCGTCAAAAAGATTTTTTCTACGAGGTAGAGCACCACAAAGGACAGTTTATTGTGCGCAGTAACCTCCAAGGACGCAATTTTAGCTTATTCACCACACCCGTGGATCAACCCGGCAAAACAAATTGGAAGCCCCTTCTTCCTTATCAGGCAGATGCACTGGTAGAAAGTGTGGATATCTTCGATGCCTTTATGGCAATTAACGAGCGCCGGGGGGGGCTGCAACAAATCCGGGTGTATCAGTGGGCCGATGGCAGCACGCATGATATTGATTTTGGGGAGCCTACTTACGATGCAGCCACCGTCCAATTGGCAAACTACGAGTCAAAAGAAATTCGCTTTGTCTTTAGTTCCCTCAAAACACCTGTTTCTATTTTTGATTATGAGGTCGCAACCAAAACCAAGCAATTAAAAAAGGTAGAACCCGTGCTGGGGGGCTATGATCCCACTCTTTATCAGACAGCATTCGTTTGGGCACCAGCCCGCGATGGAGCGAAAGTGCCTGTTTCCCTCGTATATAAAAAAACAACAGCCCTAGATGGCACCGCTCCTTGTTACCAAATTGGATATGGAGCATACGGTGTTTCCTACGATCCTGGCTTTAATAAAAGCCTCATAAGCCTGCTCGATCGCGGTTTTGTGTGCGCCATCGCGCATATCCGCGGAGGGATGGAACTCGGTTATGAATGGTATGAACAGGGCAAAATGGGCAATAAAATGAATAGTTTTTACGATTTCATTGATTGCTCCGAAGCCTTAATTCAACAAAAATATACGGCTGCGGATCGACTTTTTGCGCAGGGTGGCTCGGCAGGCGGACTATTAATGGGTGCAGTTGCCAATTTACGTCCAGATCTCTATAAAGGCATTATCTCTTCAGTTCCTTTTGTGGATGTTCTTACTACAATGAGCGACCCTAGTATTCCACTTACCACAGGAGAATACACGGAGTGGGGCAACCCCAATAACCCGGAGGAGTATGCCTATATGAAACAGTATTCACCGTACGATAATATAAAAGCACAAGCCTACCCACACCTACTGGTTAAAACATCGTTTTCGGATTCACAGGTTCAATACTTCGAACCTGCCAAATGGGTTGCTCGACTTCGAGACCTAAAAACCGACGACCACTTGCTTTTGTTTATCACCAATATGACGGGCTCCCATGGAGGGGCCTCCGGACGTTTTGAACGCCTGAAGGAACGCGCCTTGGAATATAGTTGGATGTTGGGTTTGTTGGGGCAGAACTAAAGTTATTGTACCTTTGCGGCTGTAAGATGAGATTACTAAGAGCTATCTGGGCGGTGTACGGCATCGCCCTCTTTTTGCTGATGATGTTGGTCAGCATTCCGTATTTATTGGTAAATATGGTTTTTTTACCTGAAAAAAAGGCAATTCGCCGAAGTATCTGGTACCTACACCATGTATTTACCACCGTCTTTTTCGCCCTTATAGGGGTGCGCATCAAGGTGATTGGTCGGGAAAAAGTTGATCGAAGCCAATCCTATGTTCTGGTTGGCAATCACCAGACTGCCCTTGACTTCGTCGCAAATGGCTACGCCTTCCCAGGGGTATTTCGTTTTTTGGCTAAACAAGAACTCCAAAAAATACCCATCTTCGGGTTTGTGGTGAAAAAGATGTGCCTGGTCGTGGATCGAAAAAGCATGTCTAGCCGATCACAAAGCCTCGTGGCCCTCAAAAAAGAACTGGAAGAAGGGGTGAGTGTGTTTATTTACCCTGAAGGTACCCGAAACAAAAGTCAGGAACCACTCGGCCATTTTTACGACGGAGCCTTCCGACTTGCGCTTCAAACCCGCGCCACTATTCTCCCAATGGTAATTTTAAACGCTCCCAATGTCTGTCAGCCCGGCCAACTTGACCTTTGGCCCGGTACTCTAAAAATCGCTTTTGGGGATCCCATCCCGACGGCTGATCTGCCCGATGAAAGTGCCGGCACCCTCAAAGAGCAAGTCCGGTCGGCCATGCTTCAATTGCTACAACTGCCCTAACTCAATACGCAAAAACACTATGGATTTTAAGAATAATGTACTAGAAACCATTGGAAATACCCCCCTGGTTAAATTAAATAACGTAGTGGCCGATTTGCCCTGCCTCGTCCTGGCTAAGGTCGAAACGTTCAACCCAGGTAACAGCATTAAAGACCGAATGGCGGTCAAAATGATCGATGATGCTGAAGCAAGAGGTGATATCAAACCCGGCGGAACCATCATCGAATGTACTTCTGGAAATACTGGGATGGGATTGGCCCTGGTCGCTTGTGTCCGCGGTTACCGCTGTATTTTTACGACTACCGATAAGCAGTCCAAGGAAAAAGTAGATCTTCTCAAAGCCCTGGGCGCCGAAGTGATTGTGTGTCCAACTAATGTAGAGCCTGAAGATCCCCGCTCGTACTATGCCGTTGCCGAACGCTTAAGCAAAGAAATCCCGAACTCCTTCTGGTGCAACCAATACGACAACTTGTCCAACCGTCAAGCGCATTACGAAAGTACTGGCCCGGAGATCTGGAAACAAACCGATGGAAAAATTACCCACATGGTAGTTGGCGTAGGAACGGGCGGCACGGTCAGCGGTACCGGAAAATATTTACTGGAACAAAATCCAAACATACAAATTTGGGGCGCGGATACTTACGGATCCGTGTTCAAGAAATACCATGAAACGGGCATTTTTGACCCCAAAGAGATCTATCCGTACATCACCGAAGGCATTGGAGAAGATATCCTACCAAAAAATGTAGATTTTTCGGTGATTTCAGCCTTTGAAAAAGTGACTGATAAGGATGCAGCCCTTTGGGCACGCCGCTTGGCAAGGGAGGAGGGTTTACTCTTGGGCTATTCTGCAGGAAGCGCGTTGGGTGCCCTTTGGCAGCGCCGCAATGAGTTAAAACCTGACGATGTAGTGGTGGTTATTTTCCACGACCATGGAAGCCGTTATGTTGGGAAAATCTTCAACGACGATTGGATGCGGGAGCGCGGATTCCTGGAAGACGAGCTTAAAGTAAGCGATATCATTGCCCGAAAAAAAGCACGTCACTTTTATGCCGCCCAAGTCAATGATTCAGTCAGGGATGCTTTTAACTTGATGAAGTCCCATGATTTAAGCCAATTGCCAGTCATGGATGGGGATCAGGTAGTCGGCTCCATCACCGAGACAAGGGTATTGCATATTTTGTTGGAAAATCCAATTGGCAATTACGACCGCCCGCTTCGGGAAGTCATGGGTGCTGCTTTCCCGGTGGTCAATGAAAGCCTGCCGATTAGTCAACTTACCCATTATATGAGCAAAGAAACACCTGCAGTCCTGGCGCACGACCGCTCTGGAGGCATTCACATCGTTACCCAATATGATTTGATACACTGCATTTAGGCTGTGGTGTTTACAATAGCATCCCCCGGGTACCCAAACCATACGCTTGATTACCCGGGGGTATTCCTCCCCAGAAAAACCCGCTTTGGGTTAGCTTTTTAAACCAGGTGGCCCCGGCAACGCTTTTTCAGCTGCGCTTCCGTTAACATTCCAATTATGATGCGCCTCTATTTTTTGTTGGTCTGCCTGGCCGCTTGGTGTACAACTGGTTATTTCCATCCAGACGAGCATTTTCAAATCCTTGAATTTGCGAATTGGAAAATGAGCGGAACCCCCACCGAAGTATTGCCCTGGGAATTTTATGCCCGGATGCGCCCTAGTTTACAGCCCGTACTTGCCATCGGATTCATCCGTATTTTTCAAGGAATAGGTATTCACGACCCCTTCATTTGGGCTTTTTTGCTAAGATTGGGTACCGGCCTTGCAACCGGTTGGGTACTGCTTCAAGCCGGAAAACGGCTACTAAATGAAACGGAGCGGAGTTTTTTTTACCAAATAATACCTTTTTTATGGTTTTTACCGATGCTGAGTGTCCGATTCTCCTCGGAGCAGATAGCGGCATTGGCTCTGCTGTTGGCCCTTTTTCAAGTAGATCGTTACCAGAAAGCCGGATTCCGAAGTGCTCTATTTTGGGCAGGATGTTGGTTGGGTCTTTCGTTTGACTTTCGTTTTCAAATGGCCTTTGCCGGACTGGGACTCTTGGCCTGGCTCATTTTTTCGAAACGACTGAACGGGCGCTCTTTTTTAGTAGTTGCTTCGGGTGGGCTTTTTAGTGTTGGAATAGGCGTATTGGTAGATCGATGGTTTTATGGTACTTGGGTGCTGACCCCCTGGAATTATTTTTTCTCCAATGTGGTGGAAGATAAAGCGAGTAACTTCGGGGTATCCCCGTTTTGGTGGTACTTGCCAGAATTTTTATATAAGACCGTACCACCCATTAGCATCCTGCTATTGATGGCTGCTTGGAAGAAAGCGAAAGCGGACACCAGCTCTGTATTTCTGTGGTTGATTTTGCCGTTTATTATTGGGCATAGTTTGGTAGCGCACAAAGAGCTCCGTTTTTTATTTCCCATCCTAATTCCCTTCTTGCTCCTGGCAATACAAGGGTATGCTCTAGTAGCAAGTGACTGGCAAAAGTGGCGATGGTGGAAGCCCATTTGGAAATTAGCATTCGTCCTCAACATTGGGTTGTTGGTGTACGCCACTTTCGTGCCTTTACAACCAGCAAGTGGCCTACTCCGTTTTTTGTGGCAGCATCCACCGAAAGGACAAGTGTATGCTTTACGAGAGCACCCTTATGGCTGGGTGGGAGTAGAAGTTTGGTTTTACCGCCCTCAAGGTCTAAGCATACAAGTCGTAGAAGACAGTACGGCCCTCTCACCAAAACTAAAGCCTGGAGATTGGGTCATTGCACGGAATCAGAACCAACTGCCAAAATCTGTTCCTTTTTTGCGAATTTACAGCGTACTACCAGACTGGCTAATGGCCTTCAACTTCAATAATTGGCAAGATCGGACCAGAATTGACCAGGTTTACGAGGTAAAACGGTAAAGTACAGGCCTGCCAAAAATTTTTATCATGACCTCAGCTGACCTGCCTCATCGCCCTCCTTTTTTGTTTGGGGGACTTTTGTGGCATGAAATCATTTCCAGCAACTTCATTAATTTCCAAATATGATACCGCGGCACCGCGGTATACGAGTTATCCGACGGTACCTTACTGGGAAGCTACCTTCCCGGATGCTGCTTCATGGATTGAGAAAGTGCGTTCCTCCGCCCAATTGGCACCGGAAATAAGCCTATACATCCACCTTCCCTTCTGCGAGCAGCTCTGCACCTATTGTGGTTGCAACAAGCACATCACCAAAAACCATGGGGTAGAATCCCCTTACATTCAGGCGGTACTGAAAGAGTGGGAGCTGTATCGAGCGCAACTGCCTGAAAAAGTCACTTTAAAGGAGCTGCATTTAGGTGGTGGAACCCCTACCTTTTTCCATCCCGATGCTCTTCGTTTCCTGCTAACTACCATACTGGAGACGGTAGAAGTGCCGGAGGAAGCCGATTATGGATTTGAGGCACATCCATGGAGTGCTACTCGAGAACACCTTGCCACCTTGTCGGAACTCGGCTTCCGCCGCATCAGCATCGGAGTTCAGGATTTTGATGAATATTTGATGCAGGTGGTGAACCGCCGCCAAACCATCCAATCGGTAGTAGATTGCACCAACCTAGCCAGAGAGATGGGGTACACTTCAGTTAATTTTGATTTGATTTATGGGCTTCCTTTTCAAACCCCGGAGCACATTCAAAAAGACATTGAATGGGTCAAGGAGTTACGTCCGGATCGGATCGCTTATTACAGCTATGCCCACGTTCCCTGGTTGAAAAAAAGCCAAAATGCGTATTCCGAGGAGGATTTACCCAGCGGGGCGAATAAGCGCAAATTGTATAAAGTCGGAGAAGAAGGTCTTCGGAAACTTGGGTATCTGGATATCGGGATGGACCATTTTGCATTGCCTCAGGATACGCTGGCAAAAGCCTACCAAGAGGGAACTCTGCATCGCAATTTTATGGGATACACCACCTCTAAAACCCGACTTTTGATTGGTTTGGGGGCCTCTGCTATCAGTGACACCTGGGATGGCTTTATGCAAAATGAAAAAACAGTACAGGGATATCAGGAACAGCTGCAGGCAGGAAAACTCCCCCTGCTGCGAGGCCATTTTCTGACAGAGGAAGACCTGCGCCTTCGAAGCCATATTCTTCGATTGATGACGCAATACCAGACCAACTGGAGTGAAACCACTCCAGAACTAGCCGATGCATTGATGCGATTGGAGCCCTTACAGGCAGATGGACTAGTTAAGATTGGGCCCCAAGGAGTGGAGGTGACCAATGCTGGCCAGCCTTTTCTCAGAACGGTGTGCCTTGCATTTGATGCGCGGTATTGGAGGACGCAGCCAGCGGGACAACTGTTTAGCAAGGTCGTGTAGAGTATGAAAAATGGGCCTTATCTGTTGTCAGATAAGGCCCATTTAAAAAATACTTCTATCACTAAGTCAGCGGCTTTTTTGTACGCTCAATTTCTTCCTTTGTACGGTAGGGTACTTGATCCAGCCGTTGTTTAAGCTGATCGCGTACCACTTCAAATTCTTTCAACACCTCTCCTTTGATCGGCTCTGGAGCAGGAAGGTTCAAGCGAAGGTGGTCCACTTGCTTGCCATTTTTCCAGAATCGAAAACAAACGTGTGGTCCGGTCGCCAATCCAGTAGAGCCTACATACCCGATGGTCTGGCCCTGCGCCACTTTTGTTCCAGGACGAATACCCTTAGCAAAGCCTTGCATGTGCAGGTATTGGGTTTCATACATATTATTGTGGCGGATTTTGACATAATTTCCATTCCCACCACGACGAGTTGCTTCAGTTACCACCCCTTCTGCCACCGCCATAATAGGCGTACCGTAGGGCGCTGCGTAGTCCGTTCCAAAATGCGCTTTGTGATAGCCTAGAACTGGATGCAGTCGATTCAAATTGTACCGACTTGAAATACGGCTGAATTTTACGGGAGACTTAAGGAATGCTTTTCTTGCTGGACGGCCTTCTGAGTCAAAGTATTTTCCGGACAAGCCCTCTTTTTCAAAAAAATAAGCGCTGGACTCTTTTCCATCGCGCTCGTACGCTGCAGCGATGATTTTTCCAGTACCCACAGGCTTCCCTTCTACGAAATGCTGTTCGTAAATTACCTTAAACCGGTCTCCTTGCTTTTGATGGTAAAAATCGACCGATGAGGCCAAAACATCAATCATGGCATCGGCCAGTTCGTCGGACAAATCATTGTCTACCAACGCTTGCCAGAAATTGGTTTCTAAGATGCCAGAGGCGGCCACTGTCTCTGTTACTACCGCTCGTTTGGTGATTTGAACACTAAACGGTGCCACCAAAGAAAAGGTTACAAACTCATAAGGTGAAGGTTCATACACCATTTGAGTAGGTCGGTCCATTCCAAGCGGGGTGAGAAAGTGGAGGGTTTTCCCCAAGCGCATGTGGGTGATATTAAAACCAGCTTGTTGGGCATTTGTTACCAACTGTGCGATTTCTTGACCTGTCAACCCATATTCTACCAATATTTTGCCGAGAATATCTCCCTTGGAAAGTTGATTTTCAACTAAGTGAAATTGATCGAGGGCGAATCCCCAACGCATATTTTCAGGGACCACAGGCAGGGAACCCAACGCAGGCTGCGTAAGTAATAAGGCGGCCGCTTGTTTGGCATCGGGGGACTGCATGGGGGTTAGGATTCCAACGGTGGCGGCTACGCAGCCCGCATAAATCCATCTCTTTGTTGCTGTCTTGATCGAGCGCTTTTGGCGCTGTTGCGACGAGCTATCTTCCGTACTCTCCATTAATTTTAGATACTTAGCGTGTGTAAATAGGGATTAAAACACAGAGGTGTAAATGCAAATGTAAAAAGCCTTTTTAACATTATCCAAATTTCTGTGTTTTTTTAACCATATTAATTCCACGTATCTTGCGGCAAATTCTCCAACATGGACTTTAAACTCTCCTCTACTTATCAACCCATGGGTGATCAACCCCAGGCCATTCACGAGTTGGTAAATGGACTCAACTCGGGAGATCGTGCCCAGCTTTTACTCGGGGTGACCGGTTCTGGCAAGACCTTTACCATGGCCAATGTCATTGCACAGGTCAATCGGCCGACTTTAATAATCACCCATAACAAAACCCTAACCGCGCAATTATATTCTGAGTTTTTGGCATTTTTCCCGGATAACGCAGTAGAATATTTTGTAAGTTACTATGACTACTATCAACCGGAAGCTTACATCGCCGTTACGGACACCTACATTGAAAAGGATTTACAGATCAATGAGCTGGTGGATAAACTGCGGCTAAAGGCTACCTCTACCCTACTCTCCGGCCGCCGGGATATCATCATTGTGGCCTCGGTTTCTTGTATTTACGGTATGGGAAATCCGGATGACTACAAGTCTGGAATTATTCGGATTTTTAAAGGACAAAAAATTCCGAGAACGCAGTTTTTATACGCTTTGACAGACAGTTTATACTCCCGCTCGGAGGGTGAGTTCGGGCGAGCCAGCTTCCGTGTAAAAGGCGATACGATTGATATTAACCTACCCTATGCCGACTGGGGCTTTCGGGTAATTTTTTGGGGAGATGAAATTGAGAGCATTGAAACCATTGATAAAGAAACTGGGAAACGGATTGGTCCTTTAGACGAGGCAGCCATCTTCCCGGCCAATCTGTATATTGCCCCAAAGGACCGGCTGCACCAAATCATTGGAGAAATTCAGGATGAAATGACGGCGCAGGAAAAATACTTCCGGCAGGAAGGCAAAAGCCTTGAAGCCAGTCGAATTCGAGAGCGAACCACCTTTGATCTGGAAATGATCAAGGAGCTGGGCTATTGCAGTGGCATCGAAAACTACTCGCGCTTTTTCGATCGTCGAACCCCGGGGGCTCGTCCTTTCTGCTTGATTGATTACTTCCCGGACGATTTTTTGATGATTATCGACGAGAGCCACGTAACGCTCCCACAGATCCGAGGCATGTGGGGTGGTGACCGGGCCCGCAAACAAATGCTGGTAAATTACGGCTTCCGGCTTCCCTCAGCCATCGACAATCGTCCCCAAAGTTTCGAAGAGTTTGAAACCCTGATCAATCAAGTGGTTTTTGTAAGTGCTACTCCCGGCAACTATGAAATGGAAAAAACAGAAGGCGTGGTGGTAGAGCAGGTCGTGCGCCCCACCGGTTTGCTGGATCCCCCCATCGAAGTGCGTCCCTCGCAGCACCAAATCGATGACCTAATGGCAGAAATTCAAAAACGAGTGGAACGAAATGAGCGGACCTTGGTCACTACCCTTACCAAGCGTATGGCCGAAGAACTAAATGCCTACCTGTTGCGACTTAACATCAAATGCAGGTACATCCACTCGGAGGTTGAAACCCTTGAACGTACAGAAATAATTCGAGATCTCCGCTTGGGTGAATACGATGTGCTCATTGGGGTTAACCTACTCCGAGAAGGCTTGGATATGCCTGAAGTTTCTCTAGTGGCCATACTGGATGCCGACAAGGAAGGATTCTTGAGAAATGCCCGGTCACTTACCCAAACCGCCGGTCGAGCTGCAAGAAATGCCAACGGATTGGTTATTTTTTATGCCGACAAAATGACCGATGCCATGCGGGAAACCATTGAGGAAACCAGTCGAAGAAGAGCTAAGCAAATAGCCTATAACGAGGCGCATGGCATTACTCCGCGAACAGTTTCGAAAACCAGGGAAGAAATTTTAGCCCAACGAAGTATTCTCGATGTTCGAGGAATCGCTCCAGTAGAAGCATACGTAGAAAAAGAAGAGATGAACCTGGCCGCTGAACCCGTGCTGGCGCTTGCATCCAAAGCACAGCTGGAAAAAATGATTCAGCAAACAGAGGAAAAAATGAAAAAAGCTGCCAAAGACTTGGACTTCCTGACTGCCGCCCAATACCGGGATGAAATGTTGGCCATGAAAAAGCTCCTGGGCCAGGGTACTTAAACCAGTCCTCTACTCTCCCCTTACGAAAACGCGGGCTGCCTCCTCCGGAGACAGCCCGCGCCTATAAAGCCCCATTCGCTGGATGCTTAGTTATTCGCAAATACCAATTTGCGCTTCACAAAGCCTTCGTCAAAACGAAGTTCAGCAAAATAAATTCCATTTGACAACTGCTCGCGCTCCAAACGGTAGTTGGTGTTGTCAATGTTGTTGATTGACTTCACCATACGGCCATTAATGTCGTACACGAAGATAGAGCGAATCAACTCAGAATTGGTGTTAAAATTCACAGCGTCTGTAGCAGGCACTGGTGCTACCGTCAGGTTCAAATCAATTGCTTTGATCTCTTTCGTGTTCACGAAAGAGCAAGGCAGACCCAATGCTACGCAAGCGCGTGGTGCGAAGTAACCGATAATAGTATCGATGTACGTACGTGCCGCTGCACCGTCTGTATTACAATCCGTAGTTGGCAGCGGAGCAGGTACTCCAGAGTAGCTGGTCCATTCCCATGGGGCTGAAGTATTGTTTGGCGTGCCTTCAAATGGGAAGAAGCTATTCAAGCTGCTTGGAGAAGCGGCACCGTAAGGGTCGCTGCTCGCAGGAATACTGTTGAACACGTTGTTCAATCCAAAACCAGCAGCGATTTCCTGAACGTCGCAAGAACCAGAAACCTCCAGAACAGGCAAAGCACCCTGAGCAGTTGGTACGTTCAATACATCCGTTTCGCAAGGAGCAAAGAAGTCACTTGGAACGTGGTAAGAAATCAATGGAATTTCACCAGCATCCATCCAAGTGCTATCACCCATAGCTCCACCCATGTTCACAGCCAACGTAAAGTCAGAGTTGTAGCCAACGTGGTTAGGAACACAAAGCGTATCACCAGGCAAGAAAGCACCTCCTGAAAGGGCACTGTAGTTAGCATCTACGATACAAGCTGCCAAGGGTGCAGGTGGGTTACCATAAATGTCACCGTTGTAAGGCTCCAATACCATCGGAACAGGTCCTACTGGCGTTGGAAGGGTGAATTTGGTTGGGTCAGAAGTAGTCAAGATTTCGCTGTAGGAATTCAGGTAACCAGCAGCCAAGGAGATGTAGCCACCTGTTCCTTGTCCCCAAACTACCACCTTGCTAGGATCGATGCCAAACTGGTTGTTCAATTCAGCCACATTGCGACGGAAGTAGCGGATACAGGTACGAACGTCCTGCACGCCACGGTACGCTGCATTGATCAACGTAAAACGACGAGTTAACTCACCAGTAACAGGATCATTTGCTGTTGGGTTCCAACCACCGCGGTAGTCAGCAACTGCGACAACGTAACCCATTTTAGCAAGGCGTGTAGCGAATTCAACGTTAGAAGAATCGTTCAACGCGCCGCCGCAAGAGCCATTAGCTGGGAAAGGGAAGAAGTTACCGGTTTTGAGGTAAATGATCAATGGACGATCCGTCTTCGTATCACCTACAGGAGTATATACCCGAGCCACCAGTGGCTGACGAGCTGGACGGCCACCTCCTACTAAAGGAAGTACCGTAAAGTTGCTGCCGTATACAACCGTGGTAACGTTTACCTGGTTGAAAACCTGTGATTCATACCGCTGAGCGGATGCTTGCACACAGTATAGGGTAGCAATTAAAAGAGCGAAGAGTTTAATTGTACGCATAGTTGGTGAAAAATAAGTTTAATAGTAATGATTGACTGCAAAAGTACCGAAAAATCCTGATCCAAGATGTGAATTCGATATTTTGCAAATTTCTAATTTATTCCAAAAGGCAATCGCCCTCTATTTTTTTACAAAATCATACAACCAGGAAACATAAGCCATCCGTCCAATTCGAGGACCTCCATATACCTGGAATTGCTGGTTGTTTAAAACGTTCGCAGCACCTATTTTAATCGTGCTATCCCAATTCGGTACCGTCAAGTTGACCTGCGCATCCAACAAGTCGTAGGTGGGTATCGTTCCCGTAAATTGGGGAGAGCCCTCAAAGATAAAGCCTTCTATCCATTTGTAGTTGATATTAAATCCAACACTTGGCCCATTCCGCCGCGATTGGTTCAAAGGAATGTTTCTTCCGGAAAAACTGAGGTTAAATTTATGCTCCGGAGTGTTGAAAGCCGGTACAATTGGATCTGTTTCCTGGGTAATCAATCGGTTCCAACTGTAGTTTCCTGCCAACATAAAGTAATCCCCAAAATAATAGTTCAAACCAATAGCAGCGCCTTGGGTAGTGACCCGCTGTTCGGCATTCGACGCAATCCTCCAGGCTTCTAGCAACGGGAAATTGGGAAGTCGAATGGGCGGAACTCCAGGTGCAATTTCCACGACAGTGAAGGGCAGCGTTACCCCAATATTATACCCGATAAAATCGTCGTAGATATTGTAATAGTAACCTGCATCCACGTACAATCGGTCGAATAGCGTGGTGCGATATCCCAATTCAATCGTTTTCACTTTCTCTGGGCGAATCGGATTGATGGTCAAGTAATTCAATGGCTTGTTTTGATCGTTTCGGTACTCATTAAACGACTCAAGCGTGATAAGGCTGTCAAAGCCATTTAAGTTACCGATCAGGGTAGCAGGGCCTACATTCAGGTTGAGGTACTGGTCGGTCAAAGTCGGGTTGCGAATAGCGGAAGAAAAGGAGATCCGGAAATAATCGTCCTTAGACGGCTGCCAAACAACACTTGCAGCCGGAGTAGCCAGGTAGTCAAAGTTTTGGTTTTTATCTACGCGTACGGTGGCAGAGAAACGGAAATCATCTACTTGCTTTTCCCCTCCTACATATGCTCCAAACTCATTGTTTTTGATCCGATAACCCGCTGTGTCCACGAAGATAGTGCCATCTGAGTTAGGGCGATACAGGCGAACATTTCCTCCCACCACAATTTTCTCCATAAAAGTGGGGGTAAACGTGTACTCCCCGTGTGCATGATAGAGCGCGGACTTGTCGTAAAACAAGGTACCTCTTTCCCGGTCGTTGTTCCTTCTGGAGGTAATATCGTTGAATAAGGAATCAAACCGCGCGGTTCCAGGTGCAAAAAAGTCCTGCGTTCCAGCTTGATTAGTCACCGATTTCAAGTTGGCATATTCGGCGGCGGCGGCATGCCATTCTGCCAATTGACCTGCGTTGGCCTGTTGCCAGGCAGTCATCTCTTCAATGGTTCCATTTTCATAGCCCAGGGCTTTCATCTGGTTGAAAATGTTTCCTTTGCTAGATTGTGCCCACCATTGTTGATAAGACGCCCTCCATTCTTCATTTGTTTTCGCCGCTTCCAACATCCGCAGCGCGGTGAAATAAGGGTCGTAGGACCTGCCAGCATCTTCATTAGTAGCATAAGCGCGGATGAAGTATTTATCGCGCTTGTTCAGCTCAATTCTATTTTGAAAAAAGCGGATTCCCCGGAGGCTAAAGCGGTTATCCCCTTGATACACCGTGGTACCTGTTCCAAAACTAGAGGAAATAATCAGCTCAGGTGATTCAAATTCTTTTTCAGGCTGCAGGCGAAAATGCAAAGCAGCGTTGGTCTTTACGTTGCGGGTATCATAATCCACCAGGTCAATTTCGCGGTAGCCCGGGCGGTGAATGGTATTTAAACCTGCATTCGCGTTGAAGCCTACCCCAATTCCATAGCTAAATTCATCCCCATAAATATTCACCGCATCGTATCGGCCGGGATTGTTGGCGGCATCAAAGACCTGATTCCCTTTGGCTCCAGTAATTGGATCGTAATTATCCGCCTCCCAGTCGTTCGCCCTCAATCCAAAAAAATTGAGTTTGAAGGCCATGTAATCCTTGCCATCTTTATTTTTAAATGACTCCGCATAACGAGCAGCCCCTTCCAACAAGGAGCGCTCACCTCCTTTCAAAGATACACTCAGACCCCGATGAATGAAAGGATTTTTCGTTTTCATGCTAATCACTCCGTTGAACGCATTAGGGCCATAAAAGGCCGAACTAGCTCCCACCACCAAATCTACACCGGCAACATCCAAATCACTGGAGCCCAAAAAGTTCCCCAGAGAGAAATTCAAACCCGGTGCTTGGTTGTCCACTCCATCAATAATTTGTAGAGAGCGAACGGGACTGGTACTGTTAAAACCACGCATATTTATAACGGTAAAGCCCAGTGAAGCTGTAGTCAGATCCACTCCCTTCAAGTTTCCAAGTCCGTTATAAAAACTAACCGCAGGGGTTTCTTTGATCGCAATGGCATCCAGGTTTTCCACCGTCAGCGGGGCTGCCTTTTGCTTATCGTCGATGCGCTGGCCTTTGATGACTAATTCTTCAATCAGGACTTCGCTGGAGCTAAGCTTAATAGACAAGCGCTGATTTGCATCCTGAACGGTTAATTCAAAGGGCGTGTACCCTGTGTAGGTAACTCTAAGTTGGACTGGCAATGCTGCCACCTTAAGTACAAATTCCCCGTTGTAATCGGTGTTGGTGCCACCCTGATTTTGGCCCAGAGAAATGGCTGCTCCAATCAGTTCTTCCCCTGTTTCAGCATCCTGCACTTTCCCTTTTAAGGTTATCTGTGCCTGTAGAAAAGAGCTGGACAGGAGGGTGAAAAAGGCAATTTTGAAAACATTGTAAAATAGCTGCATAAAGGACTTGTTCGCTTTTGTAAACAAAAGTTAGCTTTCGTATAGGCAGAATCAACCCGATTCTAATGGCAAATGAAATAATAAAAATTGAGAATTAAAGAAAAAAATAGGTGGTTTGATGACATTTACTTATTAAATATTGAAAACGAACAAATTAGATGCTGTTACTTTCTTTTCATCAAGCCAAAAAATCCATCAAATAGCCTGCTTTTTCACAAAAAATAAGGGGATCCAGCCTTCAAAGCGGACAGTTTTACACAATGCAAATGAAGAAAACTACCTTTGCCCCCAAAATTTGGAAACATGGAATTCGGGAAACTTCAACAGGTAGATTCGGTCCAATTTCTTCTGCCAGAAATCAGTAGTTCGCTTACGCGCACCGAAGGCACTCCCAACCTGTTTGTCGGCGCCACTGGGTACAACATGAAGGATTGGGTGGGTAGCTGGTATCCGTCTAGTACCAAAACCAACGGGCACCTGCTGGCCTACGGGAAGCAGTTTAATACCATTGAACACAACACCACCCACTACCGAATCCCGGATTCGGAGACCATTCATCGGTGGATTGCGGAAACCCCTTCCGATTTTCGGTTTTGCCCAAAAATTCCACAAGTAATCAGCCATGCCCGCGATTTAGGCGTTCACAATACCGAACTTCGCCTTTTTTGGGAGCGGATGACCGCCTTATCGCCCCGACTAGGGGTTTGTTTTTTACAGCTTCCTCCTCATTTTGAACCTAGAAACCTACCGGTTTTGAGTCGTTTTCTAGACACCTGGCCCAGCCACTTGCCTTTGGCAGTGGAGGTTCGGCACCCTTTATTTTTTGCGACAGGACCCGAGCAAGACCGCTATTTCGAGCTTTTGACCGAAAGGCAGACGGGCGCAGTGGTAACGGATGTAGCCGGACGCAGAGATGTCTGCCATGGTCATCTCACCGCTCCTTTTTTGTTGGTCCGATTTGTGGGGAATTCCTTGCATCCTTCCGATTTCACCCGCATCGACGATTGGGCGAGCCAATTAAAAAAGTGGGTACAGGCTGGAGCATCTTCTGTTTACTTTTTCACCCACGAGCCCGATAACCTGTTGGCACCTGAACTGGCCCAATACACTGTTGAAAAATTCCGGAAGGTCTTTCCAGAATCCAAGTTACGAGGACCAGAACCCTACCGGCCGCCGGGAGAACAAGGTGCCCTGTTTTAGCAAGAGAACTCGCAGCTCTTTCGACTAAAGCCCAGATAGAAGGGTGGACATGGCAGCCAATTTTCGTAGGAAGCACTTTTTATTTTTTTTCGAAAAAAATCAGCGGCCAGACAGCAGGGCCGTTCTACTTTTTTCCCAAAAAAAACAACTCTGATTTCTTGCCTGCTAAAATAAACACCTAAACGACTCTTTTTTTTCGACGAAAGTAATTTTTGGCATGGTTTTAGGTGATACATTAAAATCGAAACGCAAGTATAATAGCTTGTTTTTGTGGCAACAAGAAGTAATCCTAGCGTTCGGTACGCTTAAAAAGAATTGATTACCTGCATTTTATAATAATCCAGAGGAATGGACTGGAAGCCAATCCCTCTTTGTCTCACCTGTTTGGCACTTTATCCCGGTACTATTTGGATAAGTGCCCCTGAAAGGTCTTCTTTGTTGGGCAGACCAAAAAAACGAGCGCACATTCGGAATTATTCCTGGAAGGGAATATTCCGGATGGGCGTTTTTTTATTATTTTTGCGCGGACTATGTATAGAAATCTCCTTGTCTTTGCTTGCGCGCTCGGCTGCGCCCTCCTGATCCAAACCGCTTGTTTGGAAACCAATCATCCGTATTCGTTTGCCGCTCCTGGCCTTTGGCGAGGTGTATTGACTTTAGAGGACCCTGCACTTCCGGTGGGTAAAAAAGGAGAGGCGACTATTTTGTACGACCAATTCAAACCCGGGGAAGTACCCTTTAATTTTGAGGTCGTGTACACTAGTCCGGACCGATTTTACATCAACCTTATAAATGGGGAAGACAGCATTCGCTGCGATAGTATTCGGACTGGACGGGACCGGACGACTGCGCGGGACACATTTAATGTTTATTTTCCGGAGTACCAAAGCCATCTGCATGCAGAAGTGCGGGGAGGGGCTATGCAGGGCTATTGGATAAAAGGCAACGACCCCAAGACAAAAATAGCGTTTGTGGCTGACGCGGGAAAAGCCTACCGGTTTACCTCCTTGAAGGAAACGCCTCAGATGGATCTAACGGGCGCTTGGGCAACTACCATTGGAATTGATACCGATCGACCCATGCGGGCGATTGGAGAATTCAAGCAAGAAGGGAATCGCCTAACGGGTACGTTCCGAACGGAGTCTGGAGACTTCCGGTACCTAGAGGGCACCGTTCAGGGCCGTAAATTTTGGCTCTCTGCCTTTGATGGTGCTGCCGCTTATTTGTTTTCAGGAAATATTCAAGGAGACAGCCTCCAAGGGGAGTTCCGTTCTGGCAAAAAGCCCCCGAAACTCTGGACTGCATGGAAAGATCCTTCCTTTCAACTGGGAGATCCTCATAGCTTGACCCAAGCAACTGGCAAGCAGCTATCTTTCCAATACACCAGCCCAGAAGGGAAAACCATCGCATTTCCAGGACCTGCGTTCGAGAATAAAATTGGAGTTATCACTATCACGGGTACCTGGTGCCCCAACTGCAAGGACGAGCAGTTATTTCTAAAACAATTCCTGCAAGAGCACCCAGAACTGGCGGCTCAGATACAAGTGCTGGGAGTCTCCTTTGAGCGACCACCCAGTGCAGCAGCAGCGAACGCCCAACTACTACAATACAAAAAAACCTTGGGACTCCCCTTTGATTTAGTCTACGGTGGACCTGCGGATGCCAGCGCGGCAGCAGCAGCCTTTCCGGCTCTGGACAAGGTGATGGCCTTTCCCACTCTAATTATTGTAGACAAAAAAGGCAGTATTCGAAAAATCCATACGGGATTTGACGGCCCTGCCACCAGCAAATACACCGAATTCAAACAACGCTTCACCACCTTGATGACCGAATTGGCTCAAGAATAACCACTACCCTCGCTATGAAACGCCTACTCCTCGCCTATTGCCATGAGAACCAGGACCTAGCCCTGGAAGCAGCTCAATACCTGCCAGATGTTCATTGCACCCATGTGACCGACCACGATGGAACCCTTGCTGAGCTGATTGCACAGGCCCAAGAACCTACGCTGCTGATTATCACTGATAATTTTTTCAAAAACGAGCAATGTATGCAAGGCATCCTCGGATCCTTGCTCATGTTGCTGGAACGCAACAAGGTACTTCCAGTATTAGCTCCCGGCATCGAGGTAGTAAATGGCATTCAAATACCCGTTGAAACCCATATTGATCGAGTGGTTTACGCCATTCGATATATGAACTATTGGAGAGATCAATACCTGAATATCAGTGAATTGTACAATCACGCCACGGATGCAGAGAAAATAATTCTTTACCCAAGGCTGCAACGCCTTCACAATATTGCCGACCACGTTGGCGACTTTATTGCAGCCCTGCGCGACTCCAATTATACCACTTGGGCATTTCTGCAAGAAGCGCAATTCGTCGATATCTATACTCGATTGGGAATTCCACTCTCCACCGATGGCTCCAGGATGGCTACTCCTCTGCCTCCATTGCCCACGGCCCCAGTCCTTGAGGAAACGCCCGTTCCAGTGGAACCAGCACCCGTGGAGGCTCCTGAAGAACCCAGCCAACCAGAGCCTCCAACGCAAGAGGCCCCCTCAGAACCCGAACCTGCCCCAACAACTGACCCCTACTTTAGTCGGCAAGAAGAAGAAATTGAGAGCAGTATTCGAGACGCTTGGGGATGGATCCAGAATGGCAAAAAAGAACTCGGATTGGAAGTTTTCAGACTGGCCTTGGAGGAATACCCAGACAACCAGCGCCTCCTGACCGAATACAACCTGGCCGCTCGGCAAAACGACGCTATTCCAGAAGCGGTAGAAATCGAAAATGAAGCCGCTTCCTATGTATCGGAGGGCGATTCAGCCTTTGAACAAGGAGACTTTGACTTGGCCAAATACTACTGGGACCGAGCTACCGAAGCAGATCCGCTCTACCCAGGCATCTGGCAAAAACTGGGATTGATGACCAGTGAATATATGCCAGACAAACAGCAAACGGCCATTGTTTACCTTAAAAAAGCATTAGAACTCGAGCCCGATAACCAAGCGGTCCGCCAACGACTGATCGAACTGAACATTTTGGAAGCGCCCACCGCAACGGTTTTTGAAGAGGAGGTAGCAGAGGCGCCAGCAATTCCTGTTGCACTCCAGGAGGAACCAGTAGAGGAGGAAGCCATCGCACTAACTGTTGAAGAGGAGCCTGCTCCAATGACTGCCGAGGAAACAACACCTGCTCCTGAACCTCCGGTGGAGGTAGAGGTGGAGGTAGAGGTAGAGGTAGAGGTAGAGGAAGAAGAACAAGTGGAAGAAACAGCGACCTGGGAGGAAGAGGAAGAAGAACAGGAAGAAATCGATTCAGGTTTACCAGTTGCTCAACCCACGCTCAGTCAGGCAACCCGATCGACCGTCCTGATTACTGGAGCCACCTCTGGGATAGGTCGAGCCACCGCGATCGAATTTGCCCGTCATGGATATCGTCTGCTGCTTACTGGCCGAAGGAGCGAACGGCTTTTTGCTTTAAAAGAGGAACTCGAACAGACGTTTGGAGTGGAAGTTTACCCCTTGCTGTTCGATATCCGAGATGGGGATGCCGTTGAACAGGCGTTGAACAGCCGTCCAGATAGCTGGAAGGAGGTAGACATTCTCGTCAACAATGCTGGACTCGCAAAAGGATTGGCCCCTATTCATGAGGGTAATTTAGACCATTGGGAAACCATGATCGATACCAATGTCAAGGGTTTACTGTATATCAGTCGACTTATTTCGCAGGGAATGGTTGCCAGAAGAAAAGGCCATATCATCAATATTAGCTCGACGGCTGGAAAAGAGGCCTACCCCAACGGTAATGTGTACTGCGCAACCAAATTTGCAGTAGAGGCACTTACCCGATCCATGCGGTTTGATTTGTATCAGCATGGAATCCGAGTGAGCCAAGTCAGTCCCGGACATGTGGAAGAAACTGAATTTGCCCTGGTTCGTTTTGATGGGGATGCTGAGCGTGCGCAAATTTACCAAGACTTCCAACCGCTAAAAGCCTCCGATGTGGCAGAAGCGATTTGGTTTATTGCCTCCAGACCAGCACATGTTAATATTCAGGATGTATTTATGATGAGTAGCCAACAAGCTTCTGCTACCCATATTGATCGCTCTGGACGCGCTTAAACCTATGTCGGAATTATTTAAAAAATTGAATTTCAAGGAACAGGCAGCCATCCTGTGCCTAAACGCGCCCGAAAGCCTAGAAGCGGAGCTTGCTCAAATGAGTAGGCAGGTTCCAGTCAATCGGGCAGCCGATCAATCGGAACACATTTCCTTTGCACTGGTTTTTGTGACCTCCGAAGCTGAAGTAGAGGAAACAATAGCTTCCTTTTTCCACCACCTGGAGGGCGATGCCGTGCTTTGGTATTGCTATCCAAAAGGAAGTTCCAAGCGGTATAAAAGCACCATCAACCGGGATCACGGCTGGGCGCCCTTGGGCAAACGCGAGCTGGAACCCGTTCGCCAAATTGCCATCGATGAAGACTGGAGTGCCCTTCGGTTTAGAAAAACCGCTTACATAAAAACCATGAAACGCGGTTTTGCGATTTCAGAATCGGGAAAGCAAAAAAGCGGGAAATAATCCAGCAAAAAGGGACAGCTACGACTCAATTACTACCTCCCAGGTGATGTCTGCACCTGCTAAACGCAGGGTTTCGGAGGCACTGCAGTATTTTTGGATCGAAAGTTCCACTGCTTGCTTGGCTTTTTCTTCCCGTACGGCTCCGGCGAAAAAATACCGTAAGTGCACCGCCTTCCAAAGTGCCACTTCTCCTTCCTTTTCGCGCTCTGCTTCTACTTCCATTCGAAAGCGACTTAGTTCCTGCCGCTGTTTTTTCAAAATAAGCAACACATCCACTGCTGTACAGCCTGCAACGCCCATTATTAGCATTTGCATGGGACGAACACCGACCGATTTCCCGCCAGCTATTTCGGGAAGGTACATGTCAACGGCATTACCGGACTCGTCTATGGCAGTCGTGTGGCTACCATCAGCTGCCAGTTCAAGGGATATTTTCATTTTTTCTGAAATAAATGGTTTCGATGAATTAACTCCGCAACGGATGGGGAAACACTTTGTTCCCAACTAGAATCGCCCTTTTGAATCGCCTCTAATACATTTTTATGGTATATTCCCAACACCGCAGGATTATAGGCTTGAATATCAACAATATGGTTATTCTCTAGTAAATACTTGTATAAACCCGCCATCGCCTCCGGCACCTGGACATCTTTCGCCCGAATAACGGATGAACTCCCTGTCTCCAATGCTGGATACACGTAAAAACGCACACTGCTTGGAAAGAGTTCACCAAACGCCGTCAACAAATTCTCGGGTTGCTGCTCACAGGTCTGCCGAAGTATGATCTCCAATTTACGGGCACCCAAAACCAATCCAATTCGCGGCACTTTATACTCTGAAAAATAAGCGATGAGGCGTTTGTGCTGCACACAGTTGGAAATAACCACGGTCTGACCCATCGCGCAAAGCAAAGTCGCCCGGTCCAAAAAATCCTGCTCATCAAGCTGACCGTCGCCGGATTGCAGGTTGTCCAGGGTAATTTCTGTTAGGAAAAAAGCATTTTCAGGGGTAATTTCCGCTTCTTTCAGAAACTGTGCATAGGCATTACGAATCATATCCTCCTGGACCAAGGTGGGAGGTCGGTAGCTACCCCTTGCAAGCAGGATGGATTTACGGTATAAAAACTCACCAGCGTGCTTGGTATCACCATCCGGACCAAAGATGGCCACCTCCGACAAGCCATTTTTGACCAGCCAAAGGGCTACCAAACGGTTGTCCAACTGCTCAAAATCGGGACCTGTCAAACGAACCATGTCGATGGCTACTCGACCTTTCAAATTATCTAACAAACTGGTCACCAAGGTCTCGGGTTCCTTATGGTATCGATATGCGGCATACACCATATTGACCCCGACAATACCAACCGCCTGTTGTTGAAGCCGATTATCCTGGTCCAACATTCGTACGTGCACGATCAGGTCATTAGGTGCTTTATTGGGATGCAATTGAAATCGAAGGCCGAGCCAACCGTCTCCTTTGATGGTTTTGGTATAGTTGATGGCAGCAACTGTGTCGGCAAATGCGAAGAACGTTTGGTCGGGTCGAACCACGCGCAGCCGCTGTTCCATGAGTCTGTACTCATGGTCCAACATTTTATAAAGCCTTGACTCACATACATAACGACCCTTTCCTACCTGTTCTGGTCCATAAATCTCGTCGGAGACCGTTTTATCATAGGCGCTCATACTTTTCGCAATAGTGCCCGCAGCCGCTCCCACCTGAAAAAAATAGCGGGCCACCTCCTGACCGGCGCCAATTTCCGCAAAAGCGCCATAAATAGGATCGTCCAAGTTAATTTCTAGGGCCTTTTGCTCCGTCTCAAGTACTCTTCTGGTCATAGTAGTTGTTTATTCTTTTGCTTTGGAATCTATCCAGATGGTGACGGGGCCATCATTGGTAAGCCCCACCTTCATATCTGCACCAAATACACCCGACTGTACGGGGCGGCCTAAGGCAGTAGCCAGTGTGTTCAAAAATTGCTCATAAAGTGGAATGGCCTGCTCTGGCCTGGCAGCACGAATGAAAGAGGGGCGGTTCCCCTTTTTGGTGGAAGCAAACAAGGTGAATTGGCTCACTACCAGGATTTCTCCCCCTTGCTCTAAGATGGATTGATTCATTAGACCCGCCTCATCCGGGAAAATGCGAAGCTGAACCATTTTTTTTACTAACCACTCCGTGTCTTCCTGGCCATCTGCCTCCTCAATACCCAGCAACACCAGTAATCCACTCCCAATTCGGCTGTGAATTTGTCCGTCTATTTGAACGGAAGCTTCCGAAACTCGTTGTAAGATTACCCGCATAAGACTGCAAAAATAAGTCGCAGCCCTTTATGCAAGTTGTTTTAAAACAATGGAATACCAGAAAAATTTTATTGCATCAGTTCTAGGTGGATCTTAGCCACACCCAATTCGTCCAATCATCGAGTTGGTACCCATTCCTTGGAATAGGATTTGCGTGTAAATAGACGAGAAATGCCTTCTTTTAGGTATAAAATGGCAACTCCCGAGTAACCGAGCGCCCGAAAACGCCGAGGAGAATGCCGGACTTCCAATGTTGGTAGATAATGAACGGTCCCTTCTTGCTTCAATCGTAGAAACAAATCACAGTCTTCTCCGGCCACCAAGCCTTCGTTGTAGCCCCCAATAGCTTCAAACGCGGTCCGTTTCACAAATTGACACTCGCCTTTCCCCAAATTTAAACCTAAAAAAATAGACCAGCGTATTCCACCATTTAAAATCAAGTGTCCAATTCGGTCTTTCCAAATTTCCTCCTCCCGGTAAATCCGAATCGGCGTGGTACAGGCAACTCTCGAAGGAGTTGCCAGGTATTCTTTTAAAGTGGAGAAAAAACGGATGGGGGCTTCTACCCTTACATCCGCATCGGAGTGAAACAAAAAAGCACCCCTCGCAAAATTCGCCCCAGCATTTCTCCCAATGGCTATATTTTGCTTACCAAAACATTGGACCAATCGAATGCGCTCTGGATAAAGCGCCACCCATTCCTGTAACAGCTCCACCGTGCCATCCGTACTATTGGCATCTGAGAAAATGAGCTCGAGTTGCAAGGACTCCAGATAGGGAAGGTATTGAGCCACCGCCGCTTGGACCGTGGTCGCCTCGTTACGCGTTGGAATAATAATTGAAATTTGAACAGGAAGGCCCATGAATGTGCACCGTTTGAATCCACAAAACTAGAGCACAATCGGGCTTAACAGGGTTAAATATAAGTTATCTTAGTATTAATTCCGTTTTATACGGTGCCATTTTGGCAAGAGATACCCGCAACTTGCTCCAACTACATACCCCACCAGCACGTCGCTTAAAAAATGCTTGCCCGCCTGCATTCGCAACAAACCCATTGCGGCAGGTAGGACTGCTGCTCCTGTCCATACGACCGGCTTCCAACGCGAATCGGGGTGATATGAAGACCAAATTCCTGCATATCCAAAGGAGAGCGCTGCCATTGTGGAGCTGTGCCCTGAAAAGAAGGAGACCCGGGCATCCTTCTCCAGTTTGTCTGCCAAGGGTACAGCGGGGTTGTAGGTAAATGGGCGATTTCGTAAGGTTAGGTGTTTGGTGAGCAACACCAAACTGGCATTTAAGCTGAGTGCTTGCGCCATAATCAGCACTGGCTTCTGGGGTGCTTTTCGAATGGTAGGATCCAATAACAAGAGCGCCCCAGGCAAGATTGCCCCGCTGTACAACAACCAATCACTCCTTTCTTTGGCGGCAAGGCTGTACTGATCCAGGCTCCAACGGTCCCATGCAGGCACCTTTGTAGGTTGAAGGGAGGAAAGGTCGTTGAGGGTCAGTCCCGGGGTTCGCGCCTCCATCCAAAGCCCGGTGCCGGTTCCCAGTGTCCCCACACCCAAGAGCAGGAATTCACGCTTTGGTTTCCACCTCCAAACCTCTGGCTCTTGTCCTTGTAGAAGAGTTGGTTGAAAAAAGCCTGTTGCCCCCGCGATCAAGAACGGGAACAACAGGCTGAATTGAATTCGCAAAAAGGCACCCATCCTAAAAGAAAGAAGGCATTCCTCCGCCGAAGCGCTGGTTAGAGCTGGCTTTTCCAGTATTAAAATGCCGTAAGTTGTAAGTGAATGAGAGCATAATAAAGCGGGTCAATGCATTGGTTCTTGCATCTTCTATGTAGGCTTCTGTAACCGTTCTAGTGATGCTTCTGTTTTGACTGAGCAAGTCATTGACGGCCAGGGTAATCTCTCCCCGATCATCTTTCAATACTTTTTTCCCGATGCCCAAATTCCAAATATAAAATTCCTGATTGAAACCATCTGAAAGGCCCGAGTACAAAGTATGCGTCAAGTCGGTGCGCAGTACAAATCCTTCCCAAATTTGCCAATTCAACTTTACACGGGAGTTTTGACTCCAAAACTGTGTGTTTGCTGCGGTTTGAAGGGAGTTAGAAGTGGTATTCCAAAGCGGCCGGGTAGAAATGGTAAAGTCCACTTTATCGCTGATATTGCTTCCCAGGGTAAATCCGGCCCCGATCGCATGCACTGCAGTGAGGTTGCGCCCCTCATTAATCAAACCAGGGGTTTGGGAAAAATTATAGGACGCATCTAGGTTTAAGTTCGACTTTATCCGTTTCAATGGAAATCCATACGTCAAAAAGGAGCGGGCATTAGCATAGCCGTCGAGATTAACCGGGCGGGTAAGTTGTGCGCCTGGCTGGGCATTCAACTCCTCAAAAATGGGGTGTTCAAACCCGGCCAGGTAGGTGCTTTTACCGATGTAATCCCTGGTAAATCCACCTCCAATCATAAAGAATAGGGAGGAAGAACGGGCCGGGTTGACCCCTTGGTATCGGGCAAAAATGTTGTGCTGCTCCGATTGTGCCAGCTCCGAATTGCCGGAACTTAGTTGCAGTGGATTGGTATTATTGACCACATTCTGCAGCTGATCTACCGAGGGAAGCTGGGTACTGCTGCGGTAATTAAAACGAATGTTTCTGTTTTTGTCGATATTATAGCGGATAAAAGCGGAGGGTAAAATATTCACAAAGGTCTGGTTCACCTGTCCGAGACTAGGAAAAGTTTGTTGGTTATTCAACTCTGCCCATTGGGTATTTGCCCGCACGGACACATTAAAATCACGGCCCTTGCTGTAATTATAGCCAAGTCCACCTTGTTGAGTGATATAATCATTGGAGAACACATTACTCAGGGGTTCGTTCAGTAAATCATATCCACCCGTTGCCTCCACCCAATCGGAGATCAGTCGATCGGAAGATTCCTGCTGGAAGCTATACCGATAATTCAGGAGCAGTTGTCCATTTTGACTAATGGGTTCGGTCCACTCGGCATTTCCTCCGGCATTCCAGCTTCCAATGCTCAAATCGCCTTGTTGGTTTAGCACTTCAAGTACCAGAATTGGAAATGGGGAGGGATTTAAACTGGGGAAATAATTTTCGGATTGAAGCAAGCTTTCGCCCAGTTTGGGAGAATAACCCCCGCTAGCTTCCAGCGAGAAGGTTCTTCCTTTTTTGGCAAATTTATGGCGCCAAAGAAGGGTACCATTGGTGTTCCAACCGGTCAGTTGGGAAGTATAAGAACTGGTAGAGCGGTTTAATACCGAAGAAAAAAGGTCATTGGTTGCGCCCTCTGTCAGGGAGTTGCCGTCGTTTTGCTGGAAAGTCACCCTTGGCCGGAAGAGCAAAGAGTTCATGCTGTCGATTGTCCACTCCATCCGTAGGTTCAAGCGGTGGTTGGTATTATTGGTCGTACTCAGCGCGGACTCTTGGTAGGTATTTCCAACCTCTTGGTTACTGCTAAGAAAATTTCTGAAGACGGTATTTTCTGCGTTGTTTTCGCTGTTGTTGAAAAAGTAGCTGCCGGACACCTCTACTTTTTTACCCCATTTATCGGAGTAATTTAAACCTAGTGCATGAGTAGTGGAAATACCACCGCTACTGTTCACCAAAAAATCACTAAAGCCGCCGCCGCCGCCAGATCGACCGCCGCCGCCACCGCCACGACCGCCCATACTCATCATTCGCATGGCCATTCTACCCCGATCACCGCTCATTCCCATTGCGCCTACAATATCCTCCGCGGCAAAATTTTGTACATTGATGTTATTGCTCATTCCGAGCAACGAAATTCTACGGTCACCATCAAAGAAATTGATATTCCCCCCAGCTTGGTATTTATCCTCGTAGCCATATCCAGCGTAGGCTTTACCAAATTGGCCGTTTTGCATTCCATTTTTGGTGACAATATTGATTGTTTTAACCGTATTTCCGTCATTGAATCCGGTGAACTGAGATTGATCGCTTTGCGCATCAAAAATTTGCACCTTTTCAATCACTTCTGCGGGTAGATTTTTAAGTGCAGCGGTTGGGTCATTTCCAAAAAAAGGCTTTCCATCCACCAGCACCTGCTGAACATTTTCACCCTGACTTTTTACCTGCCCGTTTTCTACACTTACTCCAGGCATTTTCTCGATTAATTCCTGGGCATCGGCATCCTTCATGACCTTGAAAGCGGCAGAATTAAATTCCATGGTATCCACTTTTTGAAGGGCGGAGACGGCATCGGCTTTGATTTCTACCCCTTGCAGCACCTGAGAATTGGGTTCTAAACGAAGCGTACCGAGGTTCAAATTTTC
>Ga0315900_10001623_pt1 | contig 35806 bp, 21 predicted proteins | sample LakEriMetagenome_FD_203521 | JGI IMG/M metagenome (GOLD analysis project Ga0315900, IMG submission 203521) | Freshwater fungal communities from buoy surface, Lake Erie, Ohio, United States - Buoy 12 MA114 | ecosystem: Environmental > Aquatic > Freshwater > Lake > Lake biofilm | place: USA: Lake...
CGGTCTTTAGCGAAAGGTCTTTAGTCTTTAGCCTGATATTCATTGCGTTTTCGTGGATCAAACCAAAGACCAATAGCCAAAGACCAAAGACTGTTTTATTCTTCTTGCATAAATGGGTACTTGTAATCCGTTGGAGGATCAAAAGTCTCTTTAATCGTTCTGGCACTTAACCAGCGATACAGATTGAGTTGACTTCCGGCTTTATCATTCGTTCCTGAAGCACGCGCCCCTCCAAAAGGTTGTTGACCCACTACAGCACCCGTGGGTTTGTCATTAATATAAAAATTACCTGCACTGTCTCTCAGCGCCCGGGTGGCTTTTTCAATCGCAGTCCGGTCCCTGGCCATCACCGAACCGGTAAGTGCATAGGGAGAAGTGGTATCCACCAGTTGAAGGGCACGATCGAATTCTCCTGAGGGATATACATATAGAGTAAGTACCGGACCGAAAATTTCTTCGCACATGGTAAGTGAACGTGGATCTTTAGTTTCAATTAGGGTAGGAGCGATAAAGTAACCCTTTCTTTTGTTGAAAGTTCCTCCTGCAAGAATTGTATTCTTTTTATTCTTCGCAGCCCGCTTGATGTAGGAAGTAATGCTGTCGAAAGCTTTTTCATCTATCACTGCATTGATGAAATGGCTGAAATCTTCCACTGTACCCATCTTCATACTGTCAATTGCTGCTACTAATTTCTTTTTGATTTCTGTTGCTAGGTTGCTGGGAATATAAGCACGGGAGGCAGCAGAACATTTTTGTCCCTGAAATTCGAAGGCACCTCTTGCCAGGGCAGCAACGACTGCATCCGGATCAGCACTTTCATGTACCAACACAAAATCTTTTCCTCCGGTTTCCCCTACAATGCGTGGATAAGAACGATACCGGGGCAGGTTTTCTGCCATGGTCTTCCACATCTGATTGAATACACCTGTTGAGCCGGTAAAATGAACCCCCGCAAACATTGGATGGGTAAAGCAGGTTTGTCCGATGGTTGGACCATCCACATAAACCAGGTTAATAACACCTGCCGGCAATCCCGCTTCCTGTAATATTTTCATGAAGAGCTGTGCAGAAAAAATCTGCGTATAGGCGGGCTTCCAAACCACTACATTTCCGCAAAGGGCTGCAGAAGTGGGTAAGTTACCACCGATAGCAGTAAAATTAAAGGGGGTAATCGCCAGCACGAATCCTTCCAGCGGTCTCCATTCCGTGCGGTTATGGATGCCGGGTGCGGACACCGGTTGTTGTTGATATATTTCGTTGAGATAATGAACATTGAAGCGAAGGAAATCTATCAATTCACAGGCGCTGTCTATTTCTGCTTGATAGGCATTCTTGCTTTGTCCGAGCATAGTTGCAGCATTCATTTGATAGCGGTACTTTCCCGCTAACAGGTCGGCAGCTTTTAAAAAAATATGGGCTCTCGATTCCCAACTCATTTCAGACCAACTGCTGCGTGCTTTTAGGGCAGCATCAATGGCTTGTTGTGCATGTTGAGCTGTTCCCATGTGAAACTGCCCGAGTGTATGACTCAATTCGTGGGGTGGATGAATGGTTCTTGTTTTACCGGTGCGAATAGCTTTCCCCCCTATGTACATGGGAATATCCCAACTTTTCTTTTTCAGGTCGGCCAAGGCCTTTTTTAATGCAGCCCTTTCAGGAGAGCCGGGAGCATATGATTTAACAGGTTCATTTGCCGGGGCAGGATATGAAAATATTCCCTTACTCATAATAATTGATTTGTGCGCAAAGTTAGGGCTATTTCATGGATGGATAATCTGCAGGAAAAACATGAATCTGGCAGGAATGAATTAAATTGCCTGCATGGCGATTATCCTCTTTGATCCGCTTGACAGAAACAGACTTTTACCGCTTGCTGCCACGCGTGCCATTGCTCATTTTCGGCTGGGCATTCTCACTCAAAAAGAAAGATGGGAACTGCGCACTGAAAGAAAAGTAAGTGTGGCCACTGCAGCTTATCTGCATTGCCTGTATGAGCCATTACCCGAGGGAGATCAAATATGGGTAGATGCCAGCGTATTTCCTGATACGGCTGCCATAGATGCCGTGAACAACCTCGCATCGGGAGAAGCTCTGCGATCGGAAGGAAGTATCTGGGCCTGCAGAATCAATGCTGATCAGGATTCAATACATACACTGCTGCAAGAACACAACAATTGTAAGGTTTTAGAACATGCAGTGAGTAGGTTGATGCATCCATGGGACTTGATCAATAAAAACAGGCAACAATTGTTGGAGGATTTTGAAACAATTACAGCCGGTAGACTATCAGAACCGATTCCGGCACATGTTCATTGTAGTCATCCCGAAAAAATTTTTATTGAACCCGGCGCTGAATTAGCACCCTGCTATCTCAATGCAACGGAAGGCCCCATTTACATTGGTCGGAATGCCAACATCTTAGAAGGAGCAGCGATTCGTGGTCCTTTTGCCATTTGCGAGGGTGCAGTCGTAAAAATGCAAAGCAGTATCTATGGAGCTACCACCCTCGGACCTTACTGCGTTGGTGGGGGCGAAATCAAGAATACTTTGATGATGGGTTATTCCAACAAAGCACACCATGGCTATCTTGGGGATGCTGTAATAGGCGAATGGTGCAATCTGGGTGCCGGAGCTACCAACAGCAATGTGAAAAATACTGCCGGGATTGTGAGTTTATGGGATTTTCATACGCAGCAATATATTCCGGTGGGACAAAAATGTGGGGTGATCATGGGGGATTATTGTACTGTTTCCATACAGGCAGCGATGAATACCGGAAGTATGTACGGAGTTTGTTGCAACATCTTTGGTAGTGGACTCCTTCCTACTGTCGTAGAACCCTGTAGTTGGGGTGTAACCGGCTTACGGTATCAGCTGCCGAAAGCAATTGCCTCCATAAGCAACTGGAAAAAGATGAAAGGCAAGACTTTTACCGCAGAGGAAATATCCATACTGGAATATATATTTGCGCAACTTTAAAAGCAATTGAACAATTTTACACTTATTATCAATGAGAAAACAAATAGCAGCCGCCAACTGGAAAATGAACCTGAATTTTTCTCAGGCACAAGCGTTGATTACAGAACTGACATCTGAGCAATTTGACATGGTTGATCACCGGTCAGTAGTATTGGCTGTGCCCGCACCTTATCTGCAATATTCAGTAGATGCCTGTAAGCATGTAAAAGGATTCAATATTGCTGCACAGAATTGTTATACACAAAAAAGCGGTGCATTCACCGGTGAGACCTCAGTAGAGATGTTGACATCATTGGGTGTGCAACAAGTAATTATCGGACACTCAGAGCGCCGCGAAATCTTTGGTGAGGACAATGCCATGTTGGCAAAAAAAGTGGACTTAGCACTGGAGTACGGAATGACACCCATTTTTTGTTGTGGAGAGCCCTTGCCTGTGCGCGAAGCAGGAAAGCAAAATGAATTTGTTGCCGAGCAACTGAAAGCATCTTTGTATCAATTGAGTGCTGAACAAATGAGTAAAGTGGTGATCGCTTATGAACCTATCTGGGCCATCGGCACCGGAAAAACAGCTTCCAGTGAACAGGCACAGGAGATGCATGCTTTTATTCGCACACAATTAGCTACACAATTCGGACAAGCACTGGCCGATAGCATTTCAATTTTGTATGGAGGAAGTGTGAAAGCTGCGAATGCTGTTGAAATTTTTCAGCAGCCGGATGTTGATGGCGGACTGGTAGGAGGGGCTTCCTTAGTGGCAAAAGAGTTTGCGGCAATTATTAGGGCACTGAAATAAAAATAATATATTCATTGATGGGTTTACATTACTTGAAGTACAGGTGATAATTTAATGCTTCCAATTAGAGATCTTTCATCCGCTTATCAGGGATTAAAGGTTGAAAAGTATTTAGTCTTTCAGGTAATTTTTTTAGTTGATTCTCTGATCATCAATTTGGTGGGGTAAGACTTACTTACATGTTGATATTTACCAACATATTCAATTTCGTCAATTAAAAGTTGTGCTGCCATTTTCCCCATGTCAAAAGCGGGTTGTTTAACACTGGTCAGTGTGGGTGAAATCAATGATGCAATGGGTTCATCATTAAATCCAATAATGGCTACGTCCTGGGGTATACGAAGCTGTAATTTTTTTGCCGCTGCTATTGCTCCAATAGCTACCCGGTCGCTAACAGCAAAAATACCATCAGGTCTGTCTTTTCTTTTTAACAACTTAAGAGCAGTCTTGACAGCGTAATTATGATCAAATTCACTGTGAACAATGAGGCTTTCATCGATTTTTCGATTGTGCCTGAACAAAGCCATGGTGTACCCATCTCTTCTGCGGTTACTGATTAGTAACCCTTTTGGTCCTCCCATATAGGCAATTCTCTTGCACCCGATTTTTATGAGGTGTTCAACCGCACTAAATGCTCCGGTAAGGTTGTTAACGTAAATTTTAGAAGAACGAATATTATCAGATACCCTGTCGAACAAAACAACAGGCATCTGTGACTGAATATCCATTAAATGATTCAATTGACTACTATATTGTGCCAAAGAAATCAGGATGCCGTCTACACCAATTCGTTTCATATCTATGATGTTGCGAATTTCTTTTTCTTCTGATTCGAGTGACTGGCTTGCAATAACTGTATAACCTCGTTGGGAGGCCTCTTCCTCGATTCCTTGCAGGGCAAGGGAAAAAAAACTATATCCCAGGTTAGGCACTACTACTCCTATAGTACGGGTTTTTATATGCAGGAGACTTAAGGCGGCCTTATTGGGTTGATAGTTCAACCTTTTGGCAGTTTCTTTTACGAGCTCAATGGTTGCCTGGCTGATTTCCGGACTTCCCTTAAGTGCTCTGCTGACAGTTGAAGCGGATATATTTAGTATCCGGGCAATGTCTTTGATGGTTACCTGTTCCATGTTGCTGTTGATTCAGGCATACAAATTAAAGGATAGTTATCAGAATTGGTAGGTTGATTTTGCCTGAGCGCAAACGTTTGCGCTAAATTTCCCCTGCAATGAACATTTTTTATAGTTATTTGAATCTACTTTTAACAGTCAACCGGAATGTAGCCGGTTATCATCAAAACTCGATTGCTATATGAGAAAAAGGGAAATCTCTTTCTATCCAACAATTAGTGCCTGGTTGTTGGCATTGTCTGTTTTATTTTTTAATCAAGATCTTCATGCCCAGCGCATCTCTGTCTCAGGGACTGTGCAAAATGCAGAAGGTCAGGCCATTGAAGGGGCATCTGTATCCGTGAAAGGTTCTTCGGAAAAAACAATCACAAATGCACAGGGACAATTTAAATTAACTGTACCGGATCGAAATGCCACTCTGGTATTTTCTTCGTTAGGTTTCGCAGCAATGGAACGAAACCTGAACGGACAAACTATCATCAATGTTGCTATGACTGCAGAGGTAAAAGCAATTGATGAAGTGGTGGTGGTAGGTTTTGGCACACAGCGAAAAGTAACAGTTACAGGATCAATTTCTACCGTAAAAAGTGAGGATATTCTGCGTGCACCGGTCTCTAGTGTTGCTAATGCTATTGCAGGAAGAACTACCGGCGTATTAGCAGTTCAGAGAGGCGGTGAGCCGGGTAGAGACATCGCAGATATTTATGTTCGTGGTATCGCCACTTTCGCTGGAGGTAATAGCACAAGACCCCTTGTATTGGTAGATGGAGTTGAACGTAGTTTAGCCGGAATTGATCCATATACAATTGAAAGTTTCAATATTTTGAAAGATGCTTCTGCAACTGCAGTTTTTGGTGTACGAGGTGCCAATGGAGTAATAATTATTACGACAAAAACCGGACAAAAAGGTCGTCCACAGTTTTCTTTCTCTTCCAATCTCGCCCTTCAGAATCCTATTCGCCTCCCTAAATTATTAGATGCGGTAGATTATGCAACCTTAAGAAATGAAGCGGAGGCAAATGATGTAGGGCCGGGTGCCAGAAAGTTTTCTGACTACGACATTGAGCGGTTCAGAAAGGGTGATGATCCCTATTTTCACCCCAACATTGATTGGTTTGATTACATGCTAAAGAAATCTGCCCCACAACAATTGTATAACCTTAATATAAGTGGAGGAGGTCAGGATTCCAAGTACTTTGTTTCCCTTGGTTATTTAAATCAGGATGGTGCATATAAATTAGGCGGACTATTCGATGAATTCAGTGCCAATCCCAATTTCAAGAGATACAATATCAGAACCAACTTTGATTTCAACTTGTCAGATGATATTACAGTTTTAATCAAGGCTGCATCAGAGATCGGGGTATCCAACTATGCCAATAGCAATACCAGTGATATATTCAATACCATTCTTTCTGCTAACCCCATTATGTCTCCGGTTCTTTATCAGGGTAAGCTGGTGAGAAATGTGGAAGGACTCACTGCCTTTCAGATTTCAAACACTCCTCTCTATCAAATGCTTTTCAATGGGTTCAACAGGAATTTTAGCAATCGGTTCAATTCCAACCTGGCTGTCAGGTATAAGCTGGATAAAATTACCAAGGGCCTGTTGTTCCGAGCTATGGGTGCTTATGACAGCTATTATCTCCAACAGGTTAGAAGGACGAAAGTAATTCCAATGTGGGACTTGATGCGCAACAGAAATGCGACTACTTTCCAGGATTCAATTATTCCTATTCCGGTTGTCAATCAGTTTGAAGGACCCATCAATTTCGGCGGTGAATCTTTTGCACGTAACAGAAAATTCTATGCTGAAGCTGCAATGGAATATTCTAGGAATTTTAATGGCCATAATATTACAGCCCTTGGATTGGGAATGGTAGAAAGGTTTTATAGCGGTGGTAATGAGTTACCTTTTAATTATGCCGGACTTGTGGGAAGAGTTTCATATGCCTATAACAATAAGTATCTATTTGATTTCAATGCCGGATTTAATGGCTCAGAGAATTTTGCCAGAGGGAAACAATTTGGATTTTTCCCGTCTTTTTCGGTAGGTTATGTATTGACGGAAGAGAGGTTCATCCCCAAACAAAAACTATTGACATATATGAAGTTGAGGGGCTCTTATGGTAAAGTGGGCAATGATAAAATCGGTGGCAATAGATTTTTATTTCTTCCTTCCTCTTTCACCACAGGATCTTCTTATTTCTTTGGCTTGAACAACGTGGCCTCCGGAAGTTTCAGAGAGGCATCTATTGGCAATCCCAATGTTACCTGGGAAGTTGCTACCAAATGGAATGTAGGTGCTGATATGAGATTGTTCAGCAATAAAATGAATTTTAGCGTAGACGTTTTCAATGAGGAACGTGAAAATATTCTTTGGAACTTGAATGTACCTATAACTTTCGGTTCCCTTAGTCTCATATCTCCCTACAACATTGGTCAGGTTAAGAACAATGGTGTCGAATTCGAATTGGGGTATAAAGATGAGGCCCAGGGCGGTAAATTAAAATATTGGGTAAATGCCAATTACACTTTTGCCCGCAACAAAATAATTTACATGGATGAAGCTCCCCAGCCTTTTCCCGGACTCGCAATGACTGGAAATAGGATTGGTCAGCCAAAAGGACTGGTTGCCAATGGAATTTTCAATACCCTCGAAGAAATCAATGACCCGAAACGACCCAGATCAATTTGGGAAGGTGCCGGCTTGCGTCCGGGAGATATTAGTTATGCTGATGTGAATGGTGATGGTATAATTGATAACAACGACCAGGTAAATATTGGCAACCCCAACATACCTGAAATTATTTATGGGGCCACTTTTGGTGTAAACTGGAAAGGTTTTGAATTGTCAGTTTTCTTTCAGGGAGCCGGAAATGTTTCTACTTATTTGCAGGGTGAAGCTGCCTGGCCATTTATTGCAGGAACCAAGGCTGCTTTTGAAACTGCCAAACAAAGCTGGTCAGAAGAAAGATATCTCCGTGGAGATAAAATCACCCTTCCACGTTTGACTGCAAGTCCGGAAGTTGGTAGACACAATTACAGACCTTCTTCTTTCTGGATGCAGGATGCTGCTTATTTGCGCCTTAAAAACGTTGAAATCAGTTACACATTTACTTCCAACCAACTAAGAATGTTTGGTTTGAAAGGACTTAGGTTGTATGCAAGTGGACAGAACCTGGTGACGTGGACTAAGATGCCATTCTTTGACCCGGAGATACCAAGTTCAAATGGGGCAATTTATCCTATGACACGCATTTTTAACGTGGGAGCGAATGTTCAATTCTAAACAAAAAAATTAGATTAGTATGAAGAGTATATGTGCATTTTTATTTCTTGTAGTTCTTACCATCTCATTGAGTTCCTGCAAGAAATTTCTTGAGCAACCTGATGGTAGTGTTATCACTGTTGATTCTGTTTTTAACAATCCCGACAATGCTATGAGGGCGCTTACTAATGTCTATGCGAACTGTGTTGTCAATGGATTTATAACCGGAGATGGTGGTTCAGGACTATCTGATGCCGGATGCGTTGATGGCTTATTACTGGCTGCTTGCGATGAGGGAGATCAGTTCGGAACCGGTGGAAGAGCAAATCGATTCAACGCAGGTACCTGGGACCCTACCAACCTGGATGAATTCTCCATCGGAAGAGTTACATTAGGCATTAGAAATGCTTGTATTTTTCTGGACAATGTTGATAAGGTTCCATTTATCAATACAGGGTTAAATAACTGGACACCCCAATTAAAGAATCAAACCATAGGGGAAGCCAAGGTACTGCGTGCCATGATGCACTATGAAATGATGATTCGGTATGGGGGCATCCCGATTATCGATAGAACTCCGGAAGTTGAAATCGTTAATAATGGGGGTGTTAATTCTGCAGTGGTTAAGCCTTTGGGTGTTAGAAGAAGCCTTAAATCTGTAGTTGACTTTATCGTAAAAAGTTGTGATGAGGCAGCCGCTGTTTTACCGGATGCTTACCCCAACACTGAACTGGGTCGAGTTACAAAAGGTACCGCATTGTCATTGAAAGCCGTTACTTTATTGTATGCTGCAAGTCCTTTAGTTAATTCAGCAGTACCGCCCGTTTCATCTGGTATCGACAGTCTGCTTTGCATGGGTAATAATGACCCTAATAGATGGGTTCAGGCAGCAGCCGCCAACAAAGCAGTTATTGATTGGGCTCTGGCGAATGGTTACGGCCTGTTGGATGATCCAACACTGGGTAAACGTGAAAGCTATAATATAGCAACCGGTGCGGCATTAGATCCTCGCAACAAGGAAATTATTCATTTCAATCGCTCTCATGGTCGCCAGGCCGGTGGTGCCAATATGGTAAGGTGGACATGCCCCATCTATTTCTCCTGGGGTAACGTAGTTCATGCCATGCCCATGAATTTTGTCAATTTTTATCGGGATGTTAACGGAAATAATATTTCCATTCCAACAACAGGTTCTTTCACACAACTAAAAAGTATCCTCAGAAATATGGAGCCACGTTTCCAGGCAACTGCATGGTGGCCGGGCTCTCAATATACTTTTACAGGTCTTATGAACGCGCAGGGAGGTAATGATACTGCGAAATTTGTGTACCGACAAGGAAGTGTTAGTGGTAACTTCGTTCAAACAGGAGCCGGTCCGCAGTTAATCGGTCAGGGAGTTCCTAATGGCTTCCACGTTAAAAAGTTTACCAATCTGGTAAATGCAGTCAATGGAACATTAGATTTGTATTGGCCCATATTCAGATTACCCGAATTCTACCTGGGCTATGCTGAAGCGCTTAATGAAGCTGGTGGTAATCAGGGTGAAATTATCAATGCATTAAATCTAATTCGTCAAAGAGGTGGTTTGCCTGCCCTAACTGCCGGTAATCCTGTATTCAACCAAATTACCGCCAGCCAATCTGCCATGCGTGAATACATCCGCAGAGAACGCGGTATAGAACTCTATGGAGAGGAACATAGATTTTTTGATGTGCGTCGTTGGAAAATTGCGGGTGATGAAGGAGTAATGAAAGGTGAATTTTTTAGAATCTTTCTTCATGAAAATGGAACCGGAACTTATGTTGCTCCAACTACTGCTATGAATGCTGCCACACGACTCGCGAACGATAACAGACTTTCATATCGCATTGAGCGATTTGAAACAAGGGTATGGTCAGACAAGATGTACTTCTTCCCCTTCCCCCAATCGGAAGTTAATAAAGGATTTCTTGTTCAAAATCCGGGTTGGTAAAATACTTTCTTCAAGAAATATACTTATATCATGCATAAGAGATCAATTAAAAACATTTTCGGCTCTTTAACAATCATGTTATTGTCAGGTGCTGTGAGCGGACAGTTGAATGCCCAAAAGAATATGTCGCAGCTCAACCAGTCGGTAGATTCAAACCTGAATAAAATTCTCCATAAAAGTTTTCTCGGGAAACCGCAGCCCATCGCTTTCGGTCCTGAACAGAAAAGATCCTCCACTACAGGTTCAGTTTCCACCGTAAGTTCAGATGAGTTGATGAGAATCAATACACCCAATATTGGTAATACATTTTTTGGAAGATTTGCCGGATTACATGTTTCTCAATCGGGAAGTGCTCCGGGAAATAACGATGGACCGGGTCTTTCTATTAGAGGCAGACAGACCTTTCAAGACAATGGTGTGATGGTGTTGGTAGATGGTTTCGAAACCAATTGGTCAAACCTTCTGCCCGACGAAATAGAGTCTGTTACTGTTTTAAAAGATGCAGTTTCACTTGCTTTATATGGAATGGATGCTGCGAATGGAGTTATCCTTATAAAAACAAAAAGAGCCAGTCAGGCAGGTAAAACACAGATTGATTTCAGAGCAAGAATGGGTGTTCACTCACCTACAGTAATGCCTAAATTTTTAGACAATGGCTTCTATGCAGAATTATTCAATAATGCACTCCGCAGTGATGGAAAAGCATTGACAGAGGGTTACTTCAGAACACCCGAAATTGAAAACTATTTCAAAAATGGAAGTGAGCCCTTCTTATTTCCTAATGTTGATTGGTACAGCCAGGTTACTAAACCCAATGCCCTAAGTCAGGATTATGCACTTACTTTTAAAGGTGGAGGTAACGATGCAAAATACTTCGTTGCATTGGGCTTTGCCAACTACGATGGTATTTACAATAATTCAGATCGTTCACGGACCATCAATTCTAATTATAATTTGAAAAGGTATAATATCAGGGCAAATTTTGATGTAAATATCAATCGGTACATCAGTTCTGAAATATCGCTGAGAGGTACCATGGTTGACAAATCCTTTCCAAACGCCAATGAAAATACTTTATGGAGGTCAATGGCACTCTTCACACCTTACCCGGTAAAGACACCTAGTGGCAACTGGGGTGGAACACAGGGCTATACAGAAAATCCTGTAGCAACCATACAACAGCGAGGTTATCAAACCATCAATGATCGCACAGTAGATGCCAGCGTTAAAGTGATTGGTAAACTTGACTTTGCAGTGAAAGGTTTGCAGGCATTCGGTCAGGTGTTTTTCCATAATTTTTATTTTGATACCTACAATAAGACACGCGGATATTTCTATGAAGAGATGATTCCCAGATTCGATTTGGCGGTAGGAGGAAGGCCATTACCTTATGATGGAATACTTAGAGGCAATACAGATAATAATTTTACCATTACTCAGGGAACAGGCAACCAGGTCAACAGAACGAACGTGTTGACAGGTCTGGAATACACAGCTGCCAAGGGTAATCATAATTTGTATGCTTCCGCCATGTATTTCCAGGAAGTATTAAATGCTGATGGCGCTCAAGCTCCTTTCGCAAAACAATCTCTGATCGGGCGAGTAATGTATAATTACCAGCAAAAGTATTATGCTGAATTAGCTTATTCTTATGCGGGCTCAGAGAATTTTCCTCCCGGGGCCCGTTTTGGCATGTTTCCCAGTTTATCTGCAGGATGGGTCTTGTCTACAGAACGATTTTTATCTTCTTCAAAGGCAATTGATTTTCTCAAATTGCGTGGATCAGTAGGTTTATTGGGTAACGATAGAGCAGGAAATTCAGGTAGATTTATTTTCAATCAATTCTATGTTGGAACGGGTAATTATTTTCTGGGTAATAATCTTTCCATTACTGCCCCCATGTTCAACCAAGGTGCACTTGCTAATCCCAATGTTACCTGGGAAAAAGCCATGCGCCTGAATTTTGGTGTTGATGCCATACTTTATAAAAAACTCTCCATTGCTGCTGATTTCTTCTACGAAAGAAGAAAAGATATATTCATCAATCCTTCCAACTATACTTCTGCACTAGCCGGTTTGACTATGAACAATGCCAATCGAGGTGAAACTGAAAACCGTGGATTTGAATTGGAATTAGATTGGAAGGATAAAATTGGGCAAATTAATTATTATGTAACCGGTATGATTTCTTATGCCAAAAACAAAATCATTACTATACAGGAGCCGCCTCGTCCATTTGATTATCTGCGTGCAGCCGGACAATCCATCAATCAACCTTTTGTTCTCCAGGCCATTGGTTTCTTCAAAGACCAAGCAGATATTCAAAACAGTCCGGTTCAATTGTTCGGAAATGTAGTACCCGGTGATATAAAATACAAAGATCAAAATGGCGATGGTTTCATTGATAACAATGACAGACAGCCTATTGGTAATACATCTTATCCATCTGTATTTTATAGTCTCAACAGTGGTTTTTCTTTTAAGGGCTTTGATTTTAATGTTTTCTTTCAAGGTGCTGCAGCAAGAACTGTTTCTTTGTTAGATAATAGCATAATTATACCATTCTTAAACAATGGTGTAAGACCTGTCAACTGGATTTTTCAAAATTACTGGACACCCACCAGGGGGGATGCTGCTCAATTTCCCCGGCTTACTACCGAGGCAAATGAAAATAACTACAGACCATCTACACTTTGGCAGAGAAATGGCTCTTTTCTCCGTTTACGGAATATAGAATTGGGATATACATTCAAAAATGTTCAGCTCAAAAAAGCACATTTAAACGAGATGCGTGTTTTTGTCTCCGGAAACAATCTGTTCACTTGGGATAAAATCAATGAGATAGAGGTAGATCCGGAAATCATGAACATATTTGTTCATCCACCTTTGAAAAGTTTCAACTTCGGATTTAAACTTGGTCTGTAATATTTTAAGATAATACTAAGCGATATGAAAAAATATATTTTTATACTATCTACTATCTCCTTACTTGCTGCCTGCAAAAAGGATTTTCTGGATACCCAGATACAACAGAATTTCGATCAGGAGATGTTTTTGAATTCAGGGTTCAACAATTTAAGGGCATTTGGAATGGGTGTTTATACTTATTTACCACAATTCAGCAGATTTGATGGGAATGCTATGCTGGCTGCGGCATCAGATGAAGCTGATTATGCTCGCTTTGGCGATATTCAAAATTTCAATTTTGGTGCATGGGGACCATTTACTAATCCCGATGATGTGTTTGCCTATTACTACCGCGCCATTCGTCATGCGAATCTTTTCCTCGAGCAAACTGTCAATTTTCGATCCTTATTAGTTCAAGATACCATCACCAACAAAGCCAATTATATCATCAACGTGGATGATTTTGTAAAACTTCGTGCCGAAGTGAGATTTTTGCGTGCATACTTTTACATGGAGCTGATCAAACGTTATGGCGGAATACCCATTATTACCAAGACCATTTCTCCGGAGGAGGCTGTTTCCTTAAGGAGGAATACTTTTTTAGAATGTGCTAATTTTATTGCAGCCGAATGTGATACGGTTTACGGTGATTTAACCAATCATTATCTTAACTATGGCATACCTGCAGGACAGACCGTAGGTAGGGGAGATGCCCCGGGTAGTTCAGATATATCCCGATTGGGAAGAGTAGAAAAACCTGCTGCCATAGTATTAAAGCAACGAGCCCTGCTATTTGCTGCAAGTCCTCTTCACAACACTACAGGAGATATTAGTCTTTGGCAGCGTTCTGCAGCAGCTGGTCAGCAAATTTTTTCCGACCCCAACTGTGCCCATGTTAATTTTCTCTTTTCCAATTACCGTGATTTGTTCATGTCTCAGAACACCACTAACACTCTCACCCCTCGAAAAGGAGCTAATACGGGTATAATACTTACCCGACCATATAGTCAGACCAGTGATGCATTCGAAAGAGCAAATTATCCGGTTGGCATGACCAACGGCGGGGCGGGTGCTACCTGCCCTTCTCAAAATCTGGTAGATGCATTTGAGATGAGAACTACCGGCAAGCCTATAACTGATCCTACTTCGGGCTATGATCCTGCTAATCCTTATCTCAACAGAGATCCTAGATTAGGATTTATTGTAGTACTGAATAATTCAGTCATGGGTTTAAATACTAATAATACGGCCCGAATTACCGAATCATTTCAGGGTGGATTGGATGGCATAGGCGCCAAGATTGGTGCTACAACTACTGGATACTATCTTAGAAAATCCTGTGTTGAAAATTATGATTTGACAAGAACCAATACCAGAGCAAAATCATGGGTATTGATGAGATTTGCTGAAGTCTTACTGAATTTTGCCGAGGCCATGAATGAAGCGTATGGCCCTGATGCCATGCCCTCTTTTGGAGGTGTTCCCTTTACCCGATCAGCAAGAGATGCAGTTAATCTCGTAAGAGCAAGAGCCGGAATGCCAGCAATACCCTTGGGTTTGTCTCAGTCAGAAATGAGGGCCAGAATCCGCAACGAAAGAAGGGTAGAGCTCGCCTTTGAAGAACATCGTTTCTTTGATGTAAGAAGGTGGAAAATTGCTGAACAGACCGATGCGGGCCCGCTGTTTGGTATGCGCGTAATTAAAAATCCTGATAATACATTTTCCTATCAAAGATTTGTAGTAGAAAATAGAGTCTTTGATCAAAAAATGTATCTCTATCCCATCCCTTTTGATGAAATTTCAAAGAGTAATGGTTCGTTGAGTCAAAACCCCGGTTGGTAATTTTTAAAAGCAGATCTAACCATGAGATGGGTAAAGTTTGCTATTATGGCCGCTATGTTATCATTGGCTTGTACCAAGCCAAATGGCGATGCCGCACCAACACCTACACCGACACCACCCCCGCCCAATAATGGCGGGGGAAACTCTTCACCATTTGTTTCAACTGCCATTGTTCCCATCGATGGAGCTGAAGTGCTGAGGTGTTTCACAGGAATGAAAATGAAAGATGTTCGACCTCGATTATTGTACAGTGCTAGCGATATACTTTCTATACAACAAAATGCTCAAACTGATCAGGTTTTAAAAGCCTCTTACGATGATGCAATCAGCAAGGCAAACGCAGTATTGTCTACCCCTTTGTTGGAGTATGGTTTAGATGGTGCCGGTTTGAGAATAACCAGTATTCATACCTTCGCAAACGATCAGTTGCCATTTCTAATTTTGGCTTATCAATTTACCAAAGACACAAGATTTGCCTTGAGATGCTGGCAACAGCTTGATCGAATGTGCTCTTATCCGGACTGGGGAGCTAACCGACATTTTTTAGATGCAGGGATTGCCGCAAAGGCCATTGCTTTGGCGTATGATGGACTTTTTGACTACTTATCAGTTCAACAACGAGAACGTCTGGCAACCTCTGTCAGAAATTTGGTTTTACAGCCAGGTAAAACACAGATAGAGACAAACACCGGTGTTTGGAAGTGGTACCTGAGCAACGACAACTGGAACGGAATCTGTTTAGGAGGCATGATTATGGCTTCCCTTGCTATTTATGAAACTGATTCAGCTTTTCATAGTTCTGTAATTGCACTTTGTGCAAATAATATGCTTCGCTATATGCAATCATTTGATCCGGATGGCGCAAGTGAAGAGGGCATGTCATATTGGGCTTATGGATTGAGCAATACATTTTTGGCACTTGAATCAATGAAAAGATGCCTGAGTACTACCTATGGGTTATCCGAACAGACCGGTTTCAGAAAAACAGCTCTTTTTCCCTACTTAGTTTCAGGACCGGCAGGAACTGCCACATTTGGTGATGATTATCTTTATGTCGGGAAAAACAATAAATTCCTTTCATACTGCTGGTTTTCGCATTTCTGGAAAGATGCCAATATGGCTAAAACACATTACGATGCATGCCTTTCAGTCAATTCAAACAAAACGGTTAAGCTGAATGGATGGACAGATTTGTTGTTCTACAAGAAATCTTTGATTGATCAAGGCAATGCTGCTTCTTTCCCACTAGCTGCGTATGTTCGGGGTATTGATTATATGTACTTGCAGGAGAATATTGGTAATGACAATGCATTGTACATTGGAATGCATGGCGGAGATAACAACGCTAGTCATGGTCATCTCGATGCAGGCACATTTTTTATACAAGCCAATGGAGAAAATTTTGCCGTCGGTAGTCTGGGACTTGAAATTCCATATCCATCGGATTATTTTTCTGCAGCTGCACCCGAATATTACGCATCAATAGGTAATAGCATCACTTCAGTAGGTAGATTTAGTTACTATAAGGTTAGAACAGAGGGTAAAAATTGTCTGGTATTCAATCCGGACGCCAGACCTGAACAAAACCCTTTAGGTAAAGCGATACTTGACAGATCGGCCAACGATAATATCGGGGGTTATTATACATTGGATCTTGCCTCCAATTACAGTAGAGATGTTACCTCCTATAAACGCGGAATCAAATTGAACAGAAGTTCTGGTATCATTACCATCCAGGATGAATTTGTGCCTGTTAAAAAATCTACTGTATACTGGATCATGCACAGCCCTTCTACAGATGGACTTGTCATCAGCCAGGATGGCAAAATGGCAACCATGACAAAAAACGGTAAAACATATTTTGCTAGATTGGTTTCCCCCCAAAATGCAGTATTTGATCTGGTCAATAGATCAGAAACAGCTATCAATTATTTAAGTGAAACTCAGCCAATTTTTTCTACTCTTATGAATGGAAAAAATAAACCCAACAAGTGGTATGGAAAACTTCAGATTAAAATGTCTGACTTGACTAGTGCAACCACCCTCCGTATAGATTTTATTAAAAATAGCAGTCAAATATCTCCGTCATTGATTCCCATGAGTTCATGGACTACCGGTAATTAAAAAATTGGGAAACTGATTGAAAAGAAAGTTGGCAAAGATGAAGAACCTGTTTTCCATTTATTTTTTATTGATAGCAATCCTGCTTCACGGGATGCTTAATCACGCAAATTCGCAACCACCTAAAAGAAAGGTTAACATCATTTTTTTTTTAACGGACGATCATAGGTATGATTTCATGGGGTTTACCGGAAAAGTCCCCTGGCTGGAAACCCCGGCTATGGATCAAATGGCCAAAGAAGGAGTCTGGGTCAAAAACGCCTCTGTATCAACTGCATTGTGCTCGCCTTCCAGGGCCAGCATACTTACAGGACAATATGCACATTCGCACAAAGTTGTCGATAATTTTTCTCCTCTTCCGGTCCATCTCAGTTTTTTCCCGGAACATTTACAAAAAAGTGGTTATCGTACTGCTTTCATGGGAAAGTGGCACATGGGAAATGTAGGCGATGAACCTCAAAAAGGTTTTGATCATTGGGAAAGTTTTAAAGGGCAGGGTGTTTACTTTAATCCTGTTTTGAATATAAATGGGAAAAAGCAAACCTTCAGTGACAGTTCCTATATTACTGATCTGCTAACAGAACACGCAGTGAATTGGATCCAACAGCAGTCCGGTCAGCAACCTTTTTTTCTTTATCTCTCCCACAAAGGTGTCCACGATGAATTCATGCCTGCACCTCGCCATAAAGGACGGTATGCCAATCAAAAAATCAATTACCCCAGTACAATTAATGTTACTGCAACTGAAAAAAGTAAAATTTGGGGCGACACCTTAAGTAGTCCAACCCGTTCAATGGCTGTTTTGGATAGCAACTTTAATGTAAATGATATTCCTCAATGGGTGATAGCCCAACGCAATAGCTGGCACGGAGTAGATTTTATGTATGATGGCAGGATTAACTTTGATGAGTTTTACAGAAGATACTGTGAAACCTTATTGAGTGTTGATGAAAGCCTGGCATCACTCCTAACTTACTTGAAGAAGACCGGACTAGATTCAAACACAGTGGTAATTTATATGGGTGATAATGGGTTTTTAATGGGAGAACATGGTTTAATTGATAAAAGAAATATGTACAAAGAAAGCCAACAGGTTCCCCTACTTATTTATGGTCCCGGGTTGATTGGTAAGGGTATTGTTTTAGATCAGGTAATTCAAAATATTGACATTGCACCTACCATTCTCGACATGGCAGGTGTCAAAATTCCGACTCCAATGCAAGGGAAATCCTTCTTCCCATTGCTACAACAAAAAAAAATGGCCTGGCGGAATCAGGCATTTTATGAATACTATTGGGAGTTCAGTTATCCTCAAACACCAACAACGTTGGGGGTTAGAAAAGGAAGGTATAAATTCATTTTTTATCCGGGTATATGGGATATTTCTGAATTTTTCGATACCCAAACTGATCCGGAAGAGAAGAAAAATTTATATCGTCACCCGGCCTACCAGTCCATCATCGCAGACATGAAAAAAGAACTTTGGCAGTGGTTGGAAGAAACTGATGGACTCCAGATTCCATTGAAGCCAATCAAAGAATTACGCATTGATCACGGATATAAAGGTTTAAATTAGTCAAATGCATTTGCCCGGATTACGATATGGAATGAATTCTTTATGCCTCATGGCGGCGGGATTGTTATTGACTCAATTTTCAAATTATAAAGAATCCCCTGTAATTATTTCATGTCCTGTGCCATTGACTTTCAATTTATCGGTTGCTGATAAGCCAATGAAAGAAACACCTGTAGGAATGAAGTGGATTCCCGGTGGCACATATTCCATGGGAATTGAACATGCTGGAAATGAATGGAAAGATGCTCTTCCTCTTCATAAGGTTAAAGTATCAGGCTTTTTCATGGATGAAACTGAAGTGACAAACGCACAATTCGCTGCATTTATTGAGGCCACTGGCTATACAACAGTTGCAGAAAGAAAACCCACTGAAAGTGATATGCCCGGCGTACCTGAATCATTAAGAGTACCCGGTTCACTGGTATTCACTCCACCCAACCAAAAAGTCCCTTTGGATCAACCGGGTTTATGGTGGAAATTCATCCCGGGGGCTTGTTGGAAAAACCCGCTGGGACCAGGTTCGGATTTAAAGGGTAAGGAAAACATGCCGGTAGTTCATGTTGCCTGGGAAGATGCTGTCGCTTATGCCAGTTGGGCAGGTAAACGGCTGCCAACTGAAGCTGAATGGGAGTGGGCTGCCAAATCGGGTACCAACTTACTTTCTCCTATTTCCCCTTCCAAAGCCAATTACTTTCAGGGGACTTTTCCTTTCCGGGATATGGCACATGATGGATATGCCGGGTTAGCCCCGGTGAAAAAATATCCACCTAATCAATGGGGTATTTATGACCTGCAAGGTAATGTTTGGGAATGGTGCAGTGACTGGTATGATGCAACCTATTTTACTCAATCTCCTCAATTATGTGAGAATCCTGCAGGTCCCAATCAAACATTTGATCCAAATGACCCCGGGCAAATGAAAAAAGTTCAGAAAGGAGGATCTTTCCTTTGCAGTGAAAATTTTTGTAGCAGGTACATCATTGGAACCCGTGGCAGTGGAGAATGGAAAACAAGTTCAAATCACGTTGGATTCAGGTGCGTTAAAAACTAATAAAGATTTATGCAGCAACTTACTAAATATATATTCCTCATTTTGATACTATTCCCTGCGGTATCAATATCACAACCTCCTCTTCCTTATTGGAATAAAAATACCCAATTATTGCCCTGGCGCATTTCACCCGCCGTTACTCAACTCCGTCACATTGATATAGATAAAGATGGTGATCCTGATATTTTAAAGGCGCAGTTGAATGATTCAATCCCTATTTTATGGATTGATGATGATGATGATATGCGCTGGTCAGACAGAGAAGGGGATACCGATAACGACTGCTTGTTGATTGATCGCAATAAAGATGGAGTTTTTGCCGGTCCTTTGGATTTTAGCATTGACTGGTATGACAAAAACAATGATGGAAAAGCTGATCTGCAACTCATCGTCAACAATGCCGGTTTAAAAGTTAGGAACTATTTTGATTGGGGTGCTGATTTTATGTATATCCTCGACGATGACAATGACCAGATCATGCATTATGTGGACTGGAATAAAATTATGATGCAAGCCTGGGAACATAGTGGGCATGCCAATTTTTTCAAAGACTATTCAGGTAACACCACATTCCTCAAAATGCATGGATCAAGTTTTCGTATTGATGATCTTAGATTCAATTGGGAAAATCCGTTTATTTTCTTCGATCCGGATAAAGATGGGCTTACCGAATGGGCCATTCGACTGGTGGATAGTCCGGTCTTCAGGAATTCAGACAGTACCAAGAATGGTTTCGATAAGTTAGATCCCGCATTCGATATCAAATTCACCCGCAGCATTGATTATGCGGCCATAACCTGGGACCTGGATGGCGATAACGGCCCCGGCAATGAATTCGATTATGATATGAGTATTCTTTTCAAAGGAAAGGGATTCAATTATGAAGACCAAAAACATGACTTTAAAAATATGCCGGGAAAACCAGATACCGACTCCTTTTTTTATGACGCGAGGTGGCGCAAAATTGACCAGCTGTTTTTTCCCGGAAGAGATACTGCCTATTCACTGATACACAAGCGGGGAAATTGGCAGGAGTGCCGATTGGTTTTTGATGAAGATGACGATTGTAACAGGTGGGAAAGGGTTGAATTTTATGACCCCAAAAACATCTTCATTATTGGGACTGAAAAAGGTGGTCTTGATCACAACAAGCAGGCCGACGCTGCCGGTGACCGGGGAGAATTTGATTTAGATAACAGCGGAAAAGGACAACTTTACATTGGTTCATTTGACGGCAGAATACATCTTTACGGAGCTGAATGGGGTGCATGGCGCATTGATCAACTGGCATATTCTTTTCAGGGCTTTGGGGGGAATTATGAAAGATGGGGAAGAGATCGATTACAAAGACAACCTGAAAAATTTGCTACCGTAAAGTATACCGATTCAAATTCGAATGGGTTTATTGATCTGATTGAGTACGATCTTGATGGTGATGCCACCTTCGAAGATCGTATTTCACTTCTTGAATTAGGTATTGATGATAGGAAATCGGTTATTGAGGTTGCAAATGCCGGATATGAAGATTATAAGCGTCTGTTTCGGAAAGTAGCCGAAGATATGTGGGCAAAGGCACAAGATGCTTTACAGGTTGCTGATGCGGAAAAATTAAATACATATTGGTACGCTTTTTATAAGAAACCATTATCCATTCATCAGAAGTATGAATTTGGTTATTGGTTATCTTTTTACATCTATCAGGATCTCCGATACCTCGCCAGGGAAAAAGGAGATCAAGAAAGGATAAAGCAAATTGAGAAGGCGTATTATTCTGGAGACTGGCATCAACTATTAAAAAAGACCAAATGATGCCAAGAAAAATCTTTCATATCTTCTTGTGTTTGGTGCTATTGACAGGATCTTCCTATCAAATTAAATTGAGCAAAACATGGTTTAAACCGGTTACACCGGAAATGATTAAAGCAAGACTAGAATCGAGCAATGTTCAAGGCTTACATCCTAGATTATTTTTCTCCCAAGAAGATATTGATCGCATCAATAATTTATATCGCCAGGGAGACCCTCTGGTTAAGATGGGTGTAGATCAAATCATGAAAGAAGCAAAAGATATTCTATCTAAACCATTATTGACGTTTTATCTTGATGAAGCCAAATTACGCGTTCCCTCTGTGCACCAATTCGCATCACAGCTTCCGGCACTAGTGATGGCTTACCGGATTTCCGGAGACACAGTTTTTGCCAACAGGGCCTGGCGACAACTTGAATTAATGTCATCTTTTCCTGATTGGGGAGCTGATAGACATTTTCTGGATGCAGGTATCGGAGCATTTGATTTTGCTTTAGCATACGACGGACTTTTTGATTTTCTTTCTTCAGAAAGGAAGTCAGTACTCAGGCAAGCGGTAAAAAAACACGTTCTTACTCCCGGCTTCATACAATTGAAAAAAAGAATCTGGTGGTCAACCGCTCACCACAATTGGAATGGTATCTGCAATGGAGGCATCATCATGGCTAGTCTTGCACTCTTTGAAGAAGACCCTGTGCTTTCCAGTGAAATAATTGCCGCTGCCATCAACGCATTACCCCCTTATCTTCAGTCATTTGACCCTGATGGTCAAAGTGAAGAAGGACTAATGTATTGGAGTTATGGGTTAATGTACACAACCATTACAATTGAAAGTATTAAAAGAACTATGGGAACTGTTTTTGAATTAGATCAGTTTCCGGGTTTCAAGAAAACCGGCTGGTTCCCTGCTTATGTTTCCGGACCGGTTACAAGTCTGAATATTGGTGATGATCCAATTAAAAACGAAAGAAGTAAATCTTTTTTTTGGTTCGCCTATAACTACAAGGATACTGCCTTGGCGCAATTACAGTACGATTTGTGTGAGGAGACAAAAAAGGTTTCCTGGATGGATTTGCTTTACTATGACCCTTCTATATGTCATGCCAATAAAATTGAAAGAAAAATCTCCTCTGACATTTACATCCGTGGTATTGAAGTGATGTCATCGCGCACCGGCTGGAAGAGAGATGATTGGTTCGTTTCAATGCATGGGGGTTACAATAATGCCAACCATGGACATTTGGATGCCGGAACTTTTGATATTCAGGCACTGGGTGAAGTGTGGGCGTATGGAAATTTAGGCAGAGATGACTATACCAGTCCGGGATATTTTTCCAAACAAACCATACCGGGATATCTGGACATTGATACTTTGCAATCACAACCCGGTCGATGGCATTTCTATAGATTAAGGGCTGAAGGCAAAAATTGCCTGGTTTTTAATCCTTCTATTCGCCCTGATCAGGATGAAAAAGGAAATGCTCAACTGCTGCGTTCCGGGTCAATAGATAAGAAAGGATTTTTCATTCTTGACCTCTCCAATTGCTATTCAAGAGATGTTAAACGATATCATCGAGGCATTCAATTAGATCGGATCAATTCAACTATAACCATACAGGATGAATGGGAAAGCAAGGATACTGTCTCCGCCTGGTGGCAAATGCATACCAGGGCTTCTATTCGCTTGAGTGAAGATAAAAGAACCGCCTTTTTAAAACAAAATGGAAAAGAGATAATGGTTTTTCTTTCGTTTCCTGCGAAGGCATCATTTGAAATACTCAAGGCAGATTATATTCCGGGTAGAAGTTTCCCCCTGACCAAAAACTCGGCAAATGACGGTTTCAAAAAGTTAGTTGTTCATCTTACAAAAAAGACATCTGCCATAACTGTTCAAGTTGCTGCTTCCAATTCATTGCCGGACAAACAAAATATTCCACTTCATCAATGGTAAAAAAAATCATATATCGTAACATATCTCTTGCAGTCAAACCTTCAGTTGTGTTGATGCTGATGCTTTCCACGTATGCTGGTTGGAGTCAGAAAAAGCAAATGGATTTACAATTGGCTTCTCTACTTCAAAGTAACATGGTTATTCAACAAAATAAACCATTTACCTTATGGGGAAAAGCTGCTCCCTTGTCTAAAATATCTGTTTCTGCCAGTTGGAAAGCTCGTACACTAGTTAGATCAGATAAAGAGGGTAAATGGAAAGCGCAGCTATCAGTTCCTCAAGCCCTGCCGGGAGATTTCACAAACCATCAATTGCATATCAAAAGCGGTAATGAAAAAATAGTATTGTCTAATTTAATGATTGGAGATGTTTGGCTTTGCAGTGGTCAGAGTAATATGGACATGAGTATGCAGCCGGTATCTCCCTGGCACCATGGCGTGAAAGACAATGAAAAGGAAATACCAAAAGCTAATTTTAGTGGTATTCGTTTATTTAAAGTAAAGAAAGAAACATCATCGAATTTACTGGATTCTGTTTCAGGAAATTGGCGTGAATGCACTCCGGAAACAGTAGCTGACTTTAGCGGGGTTGCTTTTTATTTTGGTCGCTCGCTTCACCAAAAAATGAATATACCTATCGGTCTCTTACAATCGGCCTATGGCAGTGCATCCTGTCAGGCATTTATAAAAAAGGAAGTATTGGAATCCGATAGTACACTAAAGAACAGGTATTTGCTTCCATACTATAAAAATCCAGAAGAAAAAATTCCCGTCCTCCGACCTATGTTGATATACAATGCGATGATTCATCCCTTATTGCCTTTTTCTATTCGTGGATTTATTTGGTACCAGGGTGAATCAAATGCGGGTGAAATAAAAATGTATCCGGAGTTAAATGCAGCCATGATCAGGAATTGGCGGGAGGATTTTCAACAAGGCGACCTGCCTTTTTACTTTGTGCAAATGACTCCGTACAATTGGAAAAAGAACAATCCTGCAGAAAATAACTATGCAAAATTCAGAGAAGCCCAGGAATTAATTACCCGACAGGTTCCTAATACCGGAATAGTCTGCACTATGGATGTCGGGGAGCCTGATAATATACATCCGGTCAATAAAAAACCGGTAGGTGAGAGACTGGCTGGATTAGCTCTCAATAACTTCAATGCTGCTTCATTTGAAACATACATGGGTCCAAAGTATCACAGCATGGAAACCTTCGGAGATCAGGTAATTGTAAAGTTTAAACAGAGTCAGGGTTTGTACACCAATGACCAATCCATGCCACGGCATTTTTGGGTAGCAGGTGAAGACAAACAGTTTTTCCCGGCTAAAGCTTTTATCTCAGGTTCTCATGTCATTGTAACATCACCCCATGTCATTAAGCCAGTGGCCGTTAGGTATGCATTCACCAATGATGTAGTTACAAACTTGTTGAATAAAGAGGGGTATCCTATGTTCCCTTTCCGGACAGATCTGTGGAATGATGAAAAAATAAATACTCATCTTACCAATACATTTTAATGAAATTAATTAGTTGCAATAGTATTTTACTGATACTCTTTCTGCTTTGTAAGCAGTACCAGTCTGTTGCTCAGTATAGAACCAACTGGGGTTTGCTGCAGCCTCAGCCCACAACAACACTTCCTTCAGGCAAAGCTGAATTTAAACCCCCGGTCACAAAAAAATCAGTCCCGGTTTCTTCAATACCTGTTCCAGTAGATTCCAATACTTATACTTTGAACACCGGTTGGAAAATGACAGATGCCTCAACAGTTCTCGTCAGTCCCGTTTCTGTCTTCAACAAATCTCTGAATACTGACCAATGGTATGCTGCCACTGTTCCGGGAACAGTATTGACAACTTTGGTTAACCAGGGTGTATATCCCGATCCTTATATTGGATTAAACAATCTTCGCATTCCGGACACACTATGCAGACAGGAATGGTGGTACAGATTGTCTTTCCCAGTTCCCATGGATAAAAAAAATAAATTGGCATGGTTGCAATTCAATGGCATCAATTACAAGGCTGTTTTCTGGTTGAATGGAAAACGCCTGGGTTCCACTGCTGGTGCATTCCAACATGCCAAGTTCAATATTACTAAGTTATTGGATCCTCAAAATGATAATATTCTGGTTGTTCAGCTACTTCCTCCCCCTAATCCGGGTATTCCTCATGAACAGTCTAGATTGGCAGGTATGGGTCCCAATGGTGGACAACTTGCCTTAGATGGGCCAACTTTTATTTCATCAGAGGGATGGGATTGGGTGCCGGGAATTCGTGACCGAAACATGGGCATCTGGCAAGATGTATTACTTCGATATACAGATGTGGTAGAGATATCTCACCCGAGAGTAATAACAGACCTGCCGCTTCCTGACACCAGTTCTGCGAAGATTTCAGTAAGTTGTCAGATCACGAATCACTCAGGTAAGAAAATTACTTCCATTGTTCAAGGGCAATGGGAGAAGGTTCATTTTTCACAAGAGGTTACGCTTTTACCCGGAGAAAATAAACTGATCACCTTTTCATCCCCCAACTACCCTCAGTTACATATTAAGCAACCTAAGTTGTGGTGGCCCAATGGATATGGTAATCCGCATTTATACGATTTACAACTTATTGCCCGTGTGAATGGATATCTCAGTGATCAATGTAAACTTCGGTTTGGAGTTCGGGAATATTCTTATGAGCTCATGGCTGACCTTCAGAAAGAACAACCGGCTCGCATACATTATAGTCCTACTAATCTTCAACAGCCACTGCCTTTGTTTGATAACGTAAACCGAAGGGAGTTTGCTAAAAGAATTTTTATCCCTTCATTGAGAAATAATATAGATACATCAATTTTTGAACGATTACCCGATACAAAAAATCCTTACCTGACAATACGAGTTAACGGTCAACCGGTTTTTTGTAAAGGTGGTAATTGGGGTATGGACGATGGCATGAAAAAAGTCACCAGAGAAAGACTGGAGCCTGCCTTCAGATTACACCGCGAGGCGAATTTCAATATGATTAGAAACTGGACAGGGGAGAGTACTGAGGAAGTTTTTTTTGCATTAGCAGATGAATATGGTATGATGGTTTGGAATGATTTTTGGATTTCAACAGAGGGTTATAATCTGAACCCGCTTGATCAACAACTTTGGTTGAAAAATTCACTGGATGTTATCCGGCGGTTTCGTAACCATGCTTCTATCGCCATTTGGTGTCCACGCAACGAGGGATACGCCCCCGTTGGTATAGAAGATGCGTTATACGCTCAACTGATGCAAGAGGATGGTACCCGCCATTATATCGGTAATTCCAGAGAAATCAATTTGCGACAAAGTGGGGACTGGCATTATATCCGTGATCCGGCACTTTATTTTTCTAAATACGCAGAAGGATTCAGCACTGAAATAGGCACCTTTTCTGTACCGGTGGCAACTACGATTCAAAAGTTTATTCCTCAGGAAGATCTATGGCCAATATCTGACACCTGGCACTACCACGATTTACACAGCAACAATCAAAATTTGGCTGGCTATTTGGCTTCAGTAGATAGTCTATACGGTGCTGCTACCAGTCTGAATGATTTCAATCGAAAAGTGCAGTTACTCAATTATGAAAGTCATCGGGCCATTTTCGAGTCATGGAACAGCCGATTGTGGAAAAATGCCAGCGGTGTATTGCTATGGATGACCCATCCTGCATGGCCAAGCATGATTTGGCAAACCTACTCATGGGACTTTGAAACACATGGATCTTATTTTGGAGCTAAAAAAGCAACAGAGCCATTGCACATTCAACTCAATAGTCACGATGGCCAGGTTGTTGTCGCTAATACCAGTTTGGTCAGATACGAAAATCTGGAAATGAGTATCAATTGGTATGATTCGAAAGGTAACCGTTTACATGCCATTACGCAAATCATTGACGCATTGCCCAATCAACTGAATAAGATTATTAGCAAATTGGTGACGCCGGAATCAATCCCCCATGTTTATCTGCTTCGTTTGGTATTAAAAGATCAGCAGGGTAAAATCATATCAGAAAATGAATATTGGAAAACAACTGATAATTTCAAAGTATTTAACGAATTATCTACGGCACAGCTTTCTGTAACAAAAAGTATGCGTCAAGATGGCCGGATAGAACTGGAGGTTGAAAATAAATCCAAAGAACCGGTTATTGGAGTTAAGCTCAACCTGTGCGATGCTCAGAAGAATATCCTTTTACCTGTTTATTTTTCCGATGGTTATTTCACCTTGCTTGGCGGGGAGAAAAAGAAAATACAAATGTCTACAACTTATAAGAACGCATTCAATTTTATCAGGACCGAGAGCTATAATTCTCCAATTACCTTTCATCCCATCAATTAATTTATGAGAATCCGCATATTTATTCATCTGGCTTTTCTTTTTTTGGTTGTTCCTGCAATAATGGCACAACCGGCTGAGCAAGCCATCAAAATTATTGTATCTCCAGACCACGAGAATTGGGAATACAAGCTTGGTGAGGATTGTATTTTTACTGTGGTTGTTTACAAAGACCAGGTTCCACTTTCCGGAGTAAATATCTCCTTTCAGTATGGTCCGGAAAGAATGAAACCGGTTTTTCAAGACAAACAAATGATTAAAAATGGAAGCTTGCGCATCAATTCCGGTTCAATGCAACAGCCGGGTTTTTGGCGTTGTATTGTTAATGCAGAGATCAATGGGAAACAATACCGTCAGGTAGCAACCGTTGCTTATGCTGCCTCAGACATACGTCCTACTGTTACCGAACCCGCCAATTTTGATAGTTTTTGGGCCAAGGCAAAACAGGAACTGGGTCATATTCCACTGGATGCGAAAATGACACTGCTACCTGAAAAATCATCAGCTTTGACCAACGTTTATCATGTTAATGTTCAATCCTGGGGTGGATCAAGATTATACGGTATCCTCTGTGTACCCAAGAAAGAAGGTAAATATCCGGCTATTTTACAGGTGCCCGGTGCCGGAATTCGTCCTTATAATCCGGATCTCGAATTGGCTGATAAAGGATTTATCGTTTTTTCTATTGGCATTCATGGTATTCCTGTAACAATGGATCCATCAGTTTACAATGATTTGAATGCCGGGGCGCTTAAAGGTTATTTTTTCTTCAATGCCGACAACAAAGATCGCTTTTATTACAAGCGGGTTTATATGGGATGTGTGCGTGCCGTTGATTTTATTTTTAGCCTGCCTCAGTTTGATAGTAAAAGAATAGCCGTATCCGGTAACAGTCAGGGAGGTGCTCTTAGTATCATTACCGCTTCTCTGGACGAGCGGATAAGTTATCTGGCTGTAGTTCATCCTGCGTTATGTGACCTTACCGGTTATTTTTTTAACAGAGCGGGGGGATGGCCACATTACTTTGCTGAGAACAATCTATGGTTCAGTAATTCGGATCAGATAAAAGAAACGCTGCCCTATTATGATGTAGTCAATTTTGCGCGACGTATAAGAGTAAGTGGCTTTTACACTTTGGGATACAATGATGATGTTTGTCCACCTACCTCCATGTTTTCAGCTATCAATGTAATTAAGGCACCAAAAGAAATGGCACTATACAAAGACAGTTGGCACTGGATGTATCCTGAGCAGAAACAGCAAATGAACCAGTGGCTTTTACAACAACTCATCACCCGGTAAATATGCGTAGATATCAATTATATTATTTCTGCCTGCTATTCCTTGTTCAGGGTATTTATTTACCTGTTGTTGGTCAGATGCCCTTATTTAAAGACAGAAAGGCGCCCGTAGAAAATCGGATCAATGATTTATTGAAGCAGCTTACCATTGATGAAAAAATTAGTTTATTAGGATATCAAAGTAAATCAGTTCAACGATTGAATATTCCTGCATATAACTGGTGGAATGAAGCGCTTCATGGTGTAGCAAGAGCAGGTAAGGCAACTGTTTTTCCACAGGCAATTGCGATGGCAGCAACCTTCAATGATTCTTTGATATTTCAGGTAGCTGATGTTATTTCAACAGAAGCCAGGGCAAAATACAATGAAGCAATTAGAAGAGGAAACAGAAGTCAATACCTCGGACTAACTTTCTGGTCACCGAATATCAATATCTTTCGTGATCCGAGATGGGGAAGGGGACAGGAAACCTATGGCGAAGATCCCTTCCTGACCGCAACAATGGGAAAGGCATTCGTGAAGGGATTACAGGGAAATCATCCTGTTTATCTCAAAACTGCTGCAGGGGCTAAACATTTGGCAGTTCATAGCGGCCCAGAAGCATCCCGACATTCCTTTGATGCAAAAGTCAGCGAAAAAGATCTAAGAGAAACATATCTCTATGCATTTCAGCAATTAAGCGATATCGGGGTTGAAGCCATCATGTGCGCGTATAACCGCATCAATGGTACTCCTTGTTGTTCCGGGGAAAGTCTGCTGAAAACAATTGTGCGCGCTGAATGGAATTTCAAGGGGCACCTGGTTTCCGATTGTTGGGCTTTGGATGATATTTACAAAGGTCATCGTACTTTATCATCACCTGAGGAAGTGGCTGCTGCTGCAATTAAGGCTGGATTGAACATGGATTGTTCTGATCTTTTACAAAGGTCACTCCCGCTTGCCTTACAAAAAGGTCTTGTACAGGAGAAAGATATTGATGCTGCTCTACGACCCTCCCTTAGAACCAGGTTCAGACTTGGCTTATTTGATCCCGAAGATCAGCAGCCTTTTCGACAATACAATGCCTCAGTTGTTCAACAACCTGCTCACACTAAGTTAGCACGGGAAGTAGCAAGGCAGAGTATGGTTTTATTAAAGAATAATCAATCAATATTGCCTTTAAAACATTCTACTATACAATCGATGGTTGTAATAGGTCCTTCTGCAGGCGTAATCGGACCGATGCTGGGAAATTATCATGGGGTTGCAGAACAAATAGTAACTTTTGCAGAGGGAATCGCCGGTAAAGCAGGGCCCGGTATCGCTGTTCAATTTGAGCAGGGCTGTAATGATTTTGATACGACTCATTTTGGTGGAATTTGGGCAGCAGGTAATGCAGATATAACAATCGCTTGTGTCGGATTAAATCCATTGTTGGAAGGTGAAGAACACGATGCATTTCTATCACCCAAAGGAGGAGATCGGGAAACCCTGGGCATCCCTTTGCCACATTTGATGTTATTAAAAAAATTAAAAGCCAATAAAAAGCCACTCATCGTCGTCGTAACAGGAGGGAGTGCCATCGACATTGCAGCCATAGAGCCATTTGCTGACGCTATCATTATGGCATGGTACCCGGGAGAGCAGGGCGGAAATGCATTGGCTGATCTCATTTTTGGAGATTATTCTCCTTCAGGTAGTCTGCCCATCACATTTTATAAAGACCTGAAAGATCTTCCTCCCTATGAAGATTATAACATGCTTGGACGAACCTATCGTTATTTTAAAGGGTCGGTTCAGTTCCCCTTTGGTTTCGGCATGAGTTATGCCAATTTTTCACATCAATGGAAGCAACTACCTCAGCAGAAATATCAATCAACCGATACCATCCAATTGTTGGTCGATGTTGCACATACCGGAGGAATGTCCGGAAATGATGTGTTACAGGTGTATTTTTCTAAAGAAGGTGAGCCCAATGGATTAATCAATGAATTAAAGGCATTTCGAAAAATCTATCTTCAAGCGGGCCAAAGAAAAGTTGTTCAATTCAGCATCCCGATAAAATCGCTGCAGAAATGGAATGAAACAACACATAACTGGTTCATCCCTTTGGGGAAATATGAGGTAACTATAGGCCGACATAGTCGGGATAACAAATTGAAAACATCATTGATAATTTCCGGAGAATGAACAGTTTTGGTTGGAAATATATAATAGGCTTGTTGGTTGTTCAGATTGCAACGGCTCAAAACCGTCCGGTATCTGATGCTTCAATTCTGAGAAAAATTGAGCGATTCAGTCCACTCAAGGGAGCAGCCATTCCTGCCGATATTTCCCATCGTTTAGGAGCTACCCATGTAGGTGGAAAGTATTTTTTTACCAATGAGCCCTACCTTGTGGAAGGAACTAAAAAACTGAAGGAGTTGGGTTTGGGTGTCTGTAAATTATGGATGTATAAAAATCCTTCCGGCTATCAATATAATTCCGACTGGAACCTACCCAAAAATATTTCACTCACTGATTTGGCAAAGCACCCTTATTACCAGGCAGCTTTTGCCGTCCCCCTTACCACATTTGTTCTTAGCACCAGTGCCGGAGTAAATATGAATCAGGCAGATAGTGCCGGACTTGCCAAAGAGGAAAAAGAATATTATGACCTGGCACTTTATTTATTGGAAAAGTATCAAGACAGGGATGTTGAATTCATTCTTTCCAATTGGGAAGGTGATTGGATTTTACGCGGTGGCGTAGGATGGGAAGCTCAATGGGGTAGGGTAGCCCCCCCGCCCGACCTGTCGACAAGAATTCAGAGCTTGCGAAGGGTTTTTGAAGTCAGACAGCGAGCCGTAGACAATGCAAGAAAAAAAATGCCACCATCCAGGTGTAAGGTATATCATGCAGTTGAAGTCAATAAAGTGATCGATGCATCGTTTGGAATTCCCTCTGTTACTAATGACGTATTGCCTTTTATACAAGTCGATATGGTTTCCTGGTCTGCCTATGATGCCACCGACTTTGATAAAACGGGTATCGATCTTTTTCGGGGAATTGATTATATCCGGTCAAAGATGCAGCCCAGTGATTTTATGAAAAAACCAATAGTATTTATCGGTGAAATAGGCATCCCGGAAATGGCTACGAAGAATCTTCCCGAAGAATTCAGGCGACGTTGGGATACTTATTTGTCTGTTTGCTTGGCTCAGCAAGTTCCTTACATCATACATTGGGAATTGTATTGTAATGAGACAGGTAAAGATGTAAAAATTGACCAACCGGCATCCACCATGAATAACCGTGATCTGAACGGTTTCTGGCTGATTCGTCCCGATGGTAAGCAGGGTTTTGCCATGGATTATTTTGCGCAACTTCTTAAAAATGCAGGTAGGAGGCTGTCGGTTATTTCAAATGAATAGAAGCAAACAACTGATAACGTTATTATGCTTACTCCAAGCATGTTTCTGCGCTAATGCTCAGAAAGTTTGGCCATTGGTAACTGTCCGCAACCCGTTACATCACAGCCGAATCCAGCAAGTCATCTCACTTCCATGGAATGAAATTCAAAGAAATATTCCCGACATTGATACATCCCGCTTTTCAGTGGTTAACAGAAACACAGGAAAAATATTACCTCATCAATGGGAAACACATGGCAGCGGCACCATTCAAAATCTACTGATTCAATTTTCATTCACTGCACAAGAGCAACTTCAGCTGGGATATATACTGAAGGCAACTCCCCGCCCGTCTGCTTTTGTTTTCGGTCGTTATGTTCCGGAGCGTAAAGATGATTTTGCTTGGGAAAATGACCGCGTAGCATTTCGTATGTACGGGAAGGCCTTGCAATCAACCAATGAAAATGCCCATGGCATAGATGTTTGGGTAAAAAGAACCAATCAACTGATTATAAATAAATGGTATCAATCAGGCGACTACCACGCAGACCATGGTGATGGATTGGATTACTATTCTGTTGGAGCCACTTTGGGTGCGGGTGATATTTCCTTTTTCACCAACGATACTGTCTTTTATCCCGGAAATTATAGTCAATGGAAAATACTCGACAATGGCCCCATACGATTTAGCTTTCAACTTACTTATGACTCAGTGGTATTCAATAAGCAAAATATTCAAATCATTAAAACGATTACCCTGGATGCCGGGGCACAATTGAATCGTATAACTGTAGAGTACCGGGCTCCCATGATGCAGCAACATTCTGCACTTGCAGGTATTGTGCTTCGAAACGGATGGGGCATTTTGAATCAGGATGAACAAAAAGGCATCATTACTTATTGGGAACCTACAGATCCTAATAATGGCACGACAGGTGTTGCATTGATAGATACCTCAGGTAATAAAAAAATTATACAACTAAGAAAGCAGGTAGGTATTCAACTCCTTTTGTCCAATCACAGACCCCATACATACTATGCCGGTGCTTGCTGGGATAAAGCCGGAAAAATTCATTCTGCAGAAGAGTGGCAGACCTATCTTGCTCAGCTTTACCGTGAGCTCAAAGAACCTTTGATAATTAATTATAATAGACAACCCATGAAACATTCTTCATCTCCCTCTTTAATTCAAAAAATCAATCGATGAGTTTATTTGATCTAAGTGGAAAAACTGCTGTGGTGACCGGTGCAGATAAAGGTATTGGTAAAGCAATGGCTGTTGCACTGGCTGAAGCAGGTGCCAATATTATCGGAACTTCCCGTTCGGGTGACTTCAGTGCGGTTCAACAGGAGGTAGAGCAAACCGGAAAATCATACAACCACTATTCAGTAGATTTTTTGGAGCGGAACCAAATTTATGCTTTTACCCGGCAGCTTTTCAATGATGTGCCGCGGGTAGATATTTTAGTTAACAACGCCGGTACAATTTTAAGGAAACCTGCCGCCGAACATCCGGATGAGTTTTGGGATCAGGTTATCCAGGTTAACCTGACAGCACAGTTTATACTGGGAAGAGAATGCAGCAAGCACATGATTGCACATGGCTCGGGTAAGATGATTTTTATTTGTTCCCTGTTGAGTTTTCAAGGAGGAATTACAGTGCCCGGATATACAGCCAGTAAATCCGGATTAGCCGGACTTGTGCGGGCATTTGCTAATGAGTGGGCAGGAAAAGGGATTGGTGTCAATGGAATTGCGCCCGGTTATATAGCCACTGATAACACTCGTGCCTTACAAGAAGACCCTGAAAGGAATGCATCGATTCTTCAAAGAATTCCTGCTGCACGCTGGGGAACACCCAATGATCTAAAAGGTCCTGTTCAGTTTCTGGCCGGGAGGGGTTCTGATTATGTTAATGGAACTATTTTATTTGTTGATGGTGGATGGATGTCACGATAATTTTTTAAATGTTTGAAAACTATGGAACAAAGATTCGCAGTTAGTCCGGTAGAAACCCGCAACATGGGTACACAGGAATTGAGAAATCACTTTTTGCTACAAGGTCTGATGAAAAAAAATGAGATTACAATGGTGTATACCCATTATGATCGAATGATTGTGGGAGGTGTTGTGCCTACATCAAAAAAAATCTCTTTACCGAATGATCCGGAATTAAGAGCTTCCTTTTTTCTGGAGCGCCGGGAAATGGGAATTATCAACATTGGAGGTGACGGAGTCATTACTGCCGATGGTAAAGACTATCCTTTAAAAAAATTGAGTTGTCTATATCTTGGTAAGGGAACTAAAAATGTATTTTTTCGCAGTGTCAAATCTGCTAAGCCCGCCCATTTTTACCTACTCAGCGTACCGGCACATCATAGCTACCCTTGTCAGTTGATGACAAAAGAAAAGGCAGTACCGGTAAGTATGGGTGCTGATGAAACATCGAACAAAAGAACCATCTATAAATACATCCATCAACAGGGCATTACCAGTTGTCAGTTGGTGATGGGACTGACCATATTACAACCCGGTAGCGTTTGGAATTCTTTTCCACCTCATACCCATAGCCGAAGAACAGAGGCATACTTTTATTTTGACTTACAGGAAAATCACCGTGTTTTTCATTTCCTGGGAGAACCCCATGAAACAAGACATGTAGTCATGTCTAATATGGAAGCGGTTCTTTCCCCACCCTGGTGCACCCATTATGGCTGCGGAACTGCCAATTACGGATTTATTTGGGGCATGGGAGGAGAAAACCTGACCTATGATGATATGGACCCTACTCCATTGGCATCTATCCAATAAATGACCGGAAATTGGTAGCTCCCTGTGTTCCCTTCCTCAACAATCTGCAAGGATTAGCCCATAGACACCTATCTTTGCAGCCGTATGAAACACATTAGGAATTTTTGCATCATCGCCCACATCGACCACGGTAAAAGTACCTTGGCTGACCGGCTGCTAGAACATACCAAAACAATTGGGGAGCGAGACATGATGAACCAGGTACTAGATGATATGGACCTGGAACGGGAAAAAGGTATCACCATCAAAAGCCACGCGATTCAGATCGATTATTCATACAAGGGGCAAGCCTATACCCTGAACCTGATCGATACGCCCGGCCATGTGGACTTCAGTTATGAAGTGAGCAGGGCACTCGCTGCCTGTGAAGGAGCTTTGCTGCTCGTTGATGCCTCACAGGGCATTCAGGCACAAACCATCAGTAACCTCTACCTCGCCATCGATAACAACCTTGAGATCATTCCTGTCATCAACAAGATCGACATGGAAGGAGCAAAAATTCCGGAGGTAACCGACCAGATCGTAGACCTCATCGGTTGTAAACAGGAAGAAAT
>Ga0315900_10001624_pt1 | contig 35790 bp, 39 predicted proteins | sample LakEriMetagenome_FD_203521 | JGI IMG/M metagenome (GOLD analysis project Ga0315900, IMG submission 203521) | Freshwater fungal communities from buoy surface, Lake Erie, Ohio, United States - Buoy 12 MA114 | ecosystem: Environmental > Aquatic > Freshwater > Lake > Lake biofilm | place: USA: Lake...
TCAACACCACTTTCGAGAAGCAACTTCAGTATGTCATATCCGGCATGCTCAACGATAGCAAAAAGCAATGCTTTCTCGCGAACCGAAGAATCGATACTCTGATTCAGACATGATTTCACATCTGCCGTGTTCTGGGCCATAATTGCTTGAGTCAACCTATCCATCGTAAGACCCTATTTTGGCACTTGCGTTCGCGGAATACCCTCACCAATGCTTAGGATGTTTCCGTATACGGTTTGAAACTGGTCTGCTGTAAATGCGCATCCTGGGCAAATTGGGTTTTCAGAATAAAGCAAAATTTGCCCAGGCTTGCTCTTCCGACCAAAAAACTCAAGTAGCTTTGTTTCTGGATCGAAACAGTGCTCTCTGAGCGCACCTGACCTCGATGGTACAAGCATCCGAGCAAATAAGTTCTCACCTTCGACTGGCGCCGAAACGAGGCCAGCAGTCACCTTCTGGCCGCTAGAGCCCCGCACGATTGCTAGGGCACCACTTGATTGTTCCTCAACGGCAAAAGCGAAATTGCCTGTACTCGGAAAAACAGATTGCATCGAAGTAATTTCGGCCTGCAAGACGGTCTCGGGAAGATTCCAAAGTCCGAATCTGCTGATTCCTTCTGCCAAGGGGCTAACAGCTACACTCTTAGTGCCAATTGTCAGCGGTTCGACTGCACCTATCAACAACTCCGAAGCCTCAGGCGTTTCCAGCATCGCTACTTTTAGATGTGCTTTGCCGCCTACATTTACTACCGCGGACTCAGCGGATTGAGCAACATTTCGAGAAGCAAGAAGCCTTCTAAAGGCCGTAGACGATATCTTTCCGCCCTTGGAAGCAGCTCCTACGGCAGATGGGCCAAGCATAATCGCTAGTTCTGCTTCGAAGTGAGCCCAGCTTCCATTCAATGTATCACTCGCGATCCCCATTTTCAGGCGGGATGCATGGTTAGTAGCATCATGGCAGGACATGCAAAAGCTCATGTGGCTGCCAATCGTCGGGTCGAACACGATCGAGTTCCTTGCATGTGGGACATTACGTGAAGTCAGTATACTCGCCGAGCACTTCGTCGTGTTCGCACTGAATCGTGGATTGATATCTGTTTCGCAAGATTCGCCGAAGGTTCGCGATTGCGGCACTGCTGCAATGGTTCAAATCAGGGCCAACCAACTGCGAAGAAAGTTCTTTCTCAAGGTGCTCAAGGTCAGCGAGCATCGAACGTGAAGGGACTGCACCGAGCACTCGAAAAAGCCGACTTGAGTAATTCGTGAGTGCATACGCCATCGAAAACTGTGCAACATGAGGGGCTATCGTCTTGGCAAGATAATCCGCCTCGAGTGCCTCGTCGAAACGAAATTGCTCTTGTAGGCAATGGGATCGCTCTTTCGCAAAACAAGCAAAAAGTTCCTTGCGACTTAGGGGTCTAAGGAAGCCAAAAGTACTTTCATCTTCTTCAGTCACTATCCTACGGAAATGGCGATAGTATTCGTGAGTGCGTTTGTCAAAACCCCTGCCGGCCGCCTCAAAGCAAAAGCCGTTCTGGCTGTTCCACACACAGTAGTAGTGTTCCCATGTGTGGGCGAGCTCAACCGGATGGCCGATTCGTTGAGCGAGCGCAGCGTAGAGCACCGGTAACGATACGCATGTTCCACCAAAGCCAGTGAGTACGCCAGTCAAAAAGAGATTTCGGGAATCGATTGCGTTGTACTCTCCCTCTGCGAAAGTCGTGTTGTAATGGACACGTACCGCCTCTTGGACAAATTGAACCATCGCGATGGCCCTGTAGACATCTTCCGAATGATCAAAACACTCAGGGTCCTCCCGAAAATGATGGTGATTCCGTTCTGTGAATTCGAGCAATTGACAGGACCATTCGGACACCAAGTCTAGGCATTCAAGATAGAGATGGTCGATACTTTCGTTGAGACCAAGGGAGCAGCGCAAGTTCACTGCTGCAAGGTCATGTGCACTACAGACATCGTTCGTAGACGTAGTAAAGCAGCTGAACCATTGGCCCCATACAGATAAATTGCGTCCTGCGGTCACCATCGAGAAAGCTCCCCATTGGTCCAAAGTAATTTCTGAGTTCCATGATCGACATGCAACCAACCGACCTCAAGTCCCCCAGTAGCCGAATTTCTCAACGCGACCTTCTCGTTCGACGCGCGCTGGTTTTTCCAGAAAGGAGGACAGGAGCACTCGACGAATATGGAATTGCCCCGCGAAATGCAATCGCCTATGAAACCGTTACCCTCTACCTTCTGGATTCCCGAATCCACTCTCACAACTCTACTCTCGAGTCACGTCGCGACTGGCCGAGTTCTCGAACGCAAAAGTGCTGAATGTTCTGGCTCGGAGCAGCGCCGGAACGCTTCGAGCATCACACGTTGGAACATCCACTGACATTCCGCCGGACTTGCAGCCGTTTTACTTCGGTAACGTTCACTGTCCGGCGGTTTTAAGTGACCCACGAATTTGCAACCATTGATTTTGGATCGAGTACTTGTGGTGGTTCCCAGTTGTTACTTTGCATCTGGCGAACAAACTCTTCTGGCACGCGGACGTGATACCGCTTTACGTAGTAGATCGCTTCGCTGGTCCAAGTCCATTCACCATCACTAAAGATGTTCGGCGGGCCGATAATATCACCGCTCAAAGCATCGGATGCGAGCCCTGCAACGGCAACGATCTGTTTGCCACGTTGCAAGTAATTCAAAATCCTATCCTCGAACTCTTGCGGTGTGCAATTACGCAACGATTCAAGCTCAGCAATGACTTCGGCTCTCGCCATCTTCCCGTAAAAGCCAAATTCTTTTGCCATGACTATCTTCCTCCTCCTGGCTTCAACGGAATCCATATTCCCCCGGGTTCCAAAAGCGGCGCGCTCTTGAAATCGATCGGCACGCCTACTTTCGTTGTCGCAGCTTCGACCGTGACGCCCAATTTGTTTGCGAGATTCTGCGCGAGTTGCCCTTTTCCCGCGTCGCACGAGATCAATCGTAAGTCGCCGCTTACTCCCTTCGACTTAAGGAAGTTTGCGATGTCACGGTGACTGAGCTTTACCCAACTTCCGTTATGAAGAACGTGGAAGCTGTCCGAAGTGCTGTGTATGAACACATCCGTCAAGCCCGATTTCGGAGTGATGTTACCTGCATGTTTCGCAAGATCATCAGCTAAACCCGTAACGCCGTTCGCCCATACTGTTCCCTTTGGGGCATTCTCAACTAACTTTCTTATTTTGCCAACATCGCCTGCGAACGACGCTGCAACTGCAGAATTAGCTTGTGAGTTGTCAAGATATTTAGCGTTGCCAAGTTCGTCAACTAATTTGATACCACCATTCGAAACAAAAGGCAGTAGGCCAATTGCTGACATGTAATTTCCGTCCGCAAGATCGGAGACGGTAACAACCAAGTCAGTGCCCTCATTCGTGATGCTCAAGAACGATAGATATGCCTCCGTCCCAATTCTGGCTGCCAACGCAGATCTTTGCTGGACTGTTTGTCGCCAACGCGAGTAACCATATTCTGACTCAAGAATAATCTGTTCCTGGTACTTTCTTGCTACCGCACCAAACCAAGAGCTTTGAATGTGCTTTGCAATGACCTGTGCGGCCTGATACTCGGATAAGTGGTCGGGCACCATAAACTTGAGGTTATCGTCCTCTACGTTGCCAGACTCGTAAATTTCTAGACCTCGCATCCAGCCACCAAGCCCGCGTCGGAATTGGCCAATCTGGGCATATTGATTGAATGCAAAGGCCGCATACGGATCAATCGAACTTAGAAACTCGTTGAACAATACCGCATCGAACTCCTCCAACCCACTCGGATCGGTCGCGTAGCTCGGATGGTTGCCCACGAAGCGATACAGATTCGTATCCCCAGCATCGAAGCTTTTGGGGTCTTTGGACTGCCAGCGGCCAATCGTCGGGTCGAACACAGCAGATTTCCTAGGGACGGATTGGAAGATGGAGTTGCCGCGGATAGGAATGTAGCATGCATGCAGGCTCGCAGTCAAACATTTTGCGTGGCTCTTCAGACGCACGCTGACTAACGTCCAAACGACAACTGTCTCCACGTCCGCGCACAGGCCGCAAAATGGCCATTTTCATGGTCAGATCATGCAAGAATCGAGCATGAAGTAACGAGTAAATCAGCCATCGAAGTATCGATCCCAATTCCTTGCTGACTCGAATCGAGAGTGCAGGATTAATCTTGCTCATAGCGCCGAGTTCTCGCACACAAAAGTGCCGAATGGTGTGGCTCGGAGCAGGGCAGAAATTCAACTGCCTTCCCAATACTCGTTTCCCTCTATATCAACATAGCCGCTTCGAAAACTGCCGGTTTGTTCGTTGTAGATTTGTACCTCAGCTAGCCCAAAGCGAAAGTCCCCACAATCATCGTACTTTGGTTCGATGACCCACTTACCACTCGGATCCATATAGCCAGTCTTCAATAAACCCTTCGTGTCCTTGGCGGACGCCCTTGCTACTCCATCATGGAATGCTGCACAGAAATCGAATTTAGGCTCAATCATCCATTTACCGCTCAGGTCAATGACGCCCCATTTCCCGTTCGCTTTAGCCCCAATTGATCGCTCACTCACATGTTCGCTTAACCTATCCCAAACGGGCATCAACGACCAATGCCCCGTTGGATCAACAAGCCCCCATCCTCCACCTTGCGCTTGGCCGGGCAATTGCACTACCAACAGACCTTCGTAGAAACTCTCAGATATCGCGGACCAACTTGGTGGAACTACAATCTCCCCACTTCTGTTCACGAGCCCCCAATTCTTGTCTTCCCGAATCGATTCAATCATTGGGCTGAAGGGGCCAACATCGCATGGATCTGTAAAGTCTCCCATCCCAGAGTAGCTTGGCAAAATCAAGAACCCTCCTGACTTGTCGATCAATCCCCATGCGGTCTTTCGATACCCAACGTACTGTTCTACCGCTGCGACGCCTCGATGAAAACTACGACCTGTACGAAAGTTATTCCAGATATCTTGCGTGCTGGAATCGACCGACACGTATCCGTCCTCGTCAGTCGAAGTGTTTGAAACACTAAGCATTCCATCGGAGACAGAAGAATAACACTCGACGCCATCTAATCTTCGTAGGACTGCTCCCCTCGAATCTACGATGACCAATTGATCGCCACGTGAACAAGACGCCAAGCAGTAACCAGATATTGTCCAATCGAAATCATGTGGAACTAACTGCTCTCCGGCGAGGCTGTTCAATCCCATACGACCTCGCGAACCAGTCCGGATCATCCACCCAGAACGACTATTTCCCACGAAGATCTCCATAGATATTGAGGTCGCAGTTATCAATGCCAAGCTCACGATACCAATACTCTCGAGTTTGCCTTCCACGCACGAAACCAAGTCCTAGAATCGTCCCTTCAAAGTCCTCTGGGTTTCCAATTCCTCTGCCAAGTTTCGCAGCATTCTCAACAGTATCGCGATAACGCTTTTCCATCGCATCGAGATCGGATTTAGACATCCCTGGTGGTGCCCAGACCTCATATGCAGCAAGCCCCGCAGCGTCTTCTGGGCTCGCGCCATTTGCTCTTGCTTCGTTGTAGGCCCACGTTGCAAACAATGGGGCAAGCGCATACTTGGCTCCCTTTTTCACGATTGCCTTCCCAGCAGACTTCAACAAGCTTGATTTCGCAACGCCCTTTACAATAGTAAGAGCTGAAAGTTCAATCGGCTCATCAAGATTTTTTCCGGTTTTCTCATACCAATCATACAAGCCAGATCTTCCTCCCTTGTCGATTGACTTGTTGAAACCTTTGATGAACTCGTTACTCGTATTGTACTTAATGTGGTTTGCAAAGTCTTCAGCAAACACACGTTGCTGCTCGACGGTCAGCTTACCATCGGTGATCTTGTTCTTCTTCATGTACTTTGCAAGTTCATTACTAAGCTCAACTCTTACGTGACCGTTGTATCCGCTCGATCCATGAGCGAAGTACGTATGACTCTCGTCAGCGACGCCCGCAAATTGTCTCCCAACGCGATTGTCCTCCCTATCCCAAACACTGGTAGCAACAGGATCAAACCCAAACTCTCGCCAAAGTGAAGCTGGAACGACGTGGTGGCCGATCCGCGTAATTGTATGTCCATCCTTCGTCTCCAACCCACTAGGATCCGTCGCGTAACTCGGATGGTTGCCTACGTAGCGATACAGATTCGTATCTCCAGCCGCAAAACTCTTCGGGTCTTTCGTCTGCCAGCGGCCAATCGTTGGGTCGAACACAGCAGATTTCCTAGGGACGGATTAGAAGATGTATTGGCCGCAGATAGGAATGTAGCATGCGTGCCGGTCCGCCGTCAAACATTTTGCGTTGCTCCTTGGGCGCGTACTGACTGCAACTGTCTCCATGTCTGCGAACAGGCCGCAAAATGGCCATGTACGCGGTCTGATCGTATACGAATCGGGCATCAACGAAGTAGCAAATCAGTGATCGAAGCATCAACACCTGCTCGCTGAACCGTCGGAGTGCCATGACAGGATAAACGTCACTGCTAGTGCCGAGTTCTCGGACATAAAAGTGCACAATGTTCTGGCTCGGAGCATCTCAACGCATCAACGCGATTCAAGCATCACACGTTGGAACATCCACTGAGGTTCCGCCGGAACTTGCTGCCGTTCTTCGTCGGCCACGTTTACTGTCCGGCGGTTTCAGAATCTCCACGGCTCATTTCTAGGATGTGTAGGATTGGCGAAGCTATCGATTTCGCTAGCGGCCAATTCGCTCCAAGCTCGAACGCTTCCAACTGAACTAGCAACGCAATGAGCCAATGCGCTTCCAGCCGGGGCCTGTCGGTGATTCCAACTGCCATCTGCATCGGACTGCGCTTTTGACGTACTGCGGGGAGGTTCTTTGATGGTGCTATATTTGTTGCAATGGAGAATTGGTTTGATGCTTTGAACGTTACTGGCTTCGATCCCCGCAGAACGTCAACGCTTCGCCGCTGCCTTGCAACAGGGCTGGCACTTCACCGCTACGGGCTTTGGTCGCTTAGGCTCCCAAAGCCCTACGCTACTGCCCTCAAAAAAGCGGAATTACGGCATCCTGCCTCATCGGTTTTGTTGCGGGCATCCTGCCCTGGCTGCGGCTACGCTCGGTCCTACGGGCTTCGTGCCCTACGGACTCGCGGGGATGAATCTCGATGATGATGAAGGCATTCATTGGAAACGTTGATTGATGCTTTGAATGTCTTGGCTTCGGTTACGTGGCCTTGCGCTGCGGTCATCATCGTTCATCATCCCGCTCTCGCTTCGCCTTCGCGTGGCCGGGCTTCGCTACGCTCGGTCGAATACGATCCGGACGCCACTGCTTCATTCGCACTAGAACATCTCTTGATTGATTACGTTTGATTGCTTCGATTACATCGCATGGCGTGTGCCGTTTCGTGTCCGGATCGTCTCCGACGGGCGTCCGTGCCCCCCGGCCAGTCTTCAGCTCGGCGTCCATGCACTCGCTTTCTCAGTTCTATCATCTCTTGCCAACGCATACCGCCCTAGCGATTCAAACCGGGAACGCTTCCAACCGAACTGGTTACCATCAACCGCCAATTCGCTTCAAGCCGGGGAACGCATCCTGCTAAGACATTGCGGCGGCATCGTGTCGCCGCTCTTCAGTTCATACATCATCGACAACGCTAGCCGTCATCGCGCTTCGAACATCACGCCATGCCCCTTTCCTACCGCGCTCTTGTACGATTGTACCCAGTTTTATCTCACTTCCCGGACCAAGTCACGCCAGCTTGGCCTAAGTCCAAAAACCCAGAATGATGAACTCCACTTGGTGGTTTCTGGTAACACTGAATCGAGCTACCATTTGGGAATTTCGACAACTCGCTTCGTACGGCGTCGTCCCATTTGATCTTGGGGATCGTCCAAAGGCTGCAATTTGGAAACGCATGCCTTAGTTTCTTTGCTTCTAAAAAACCAACTGGTTGATCATCAGCAACTGACACACTAAAGACGTTCTCGATACTCAATTGGTCGTCAAGCAAGTCCACATTGAGGTTTCGAAGTTCGATTCGACCTGACGTTACGCCAGTTGGGCGATGCATTTGCGATGCCAATTTTAAGATCGAAATCGACTGCTCCTTGTCGTCATTTAGCGTGATGATGCGATCCCCCTCGGTTGAAACGAATGTTCTATCGCATAGACGCGCCAAATCCACTTGCAATTGGTTCCATCTGATCCAACTCACATATTGACTTAAGCCCGCAGCACCGATCAACATCGTTAGAACAGTAATGACGACTACAATCAGATGAATTTGAAACCTAGACCTCGCCATTCGCATACCGCTCTAAAAGTTTGCCTTCAACTTCCCATCATCGCACGTGAAGTAGCCATTACTGAACATGAACTCTAAGAAGTTCGCTTGCGGCGACGCGGGAGAATACGGGCCTTCGTACAGCATCTTTTCTTGTCCACCGGTTGCACGTGGGTGGTGCCGATTCATTTGGCTCAGCATGATGGCGAGTCTTCCAAGATTCTTGTGGAAATCAACTCCAACGGGCGGAGTGAGGTAGGGCGCCATTCGGTCGGTACTTAGAAGATCTGGTGACATTGGTGCAACATTAATAGATCGTCCTCCCGATGTTTGAAGTGTTCCGCCTCCTCTCGCGGCCAGCGCCAGTTCCTTCGCTTGCATCGAAAGAATCCACGTGACGTAGTACATCTGTTGAATCAGGTAAACCTCGTCTGACCGTTTTGCATAGTTTGGAACATGAAGTTGCCCGAGCGACTCCAAGCTTCGTACTTGCGATACGAATATCTGACCACGATCCGTTTCAATTCCGTTAGGTCTTTCTTCCCATCGTTGACGCGTTCCGTAGTACTCAATCGATGCGTTGCTCAGTTGACCGGGACCTCTTGTCTTTCCAAAATCGTGGTAGTCATTCCAGCGGAAGTTCACTATCTCGGAAAATACGAATGCCATTGCGACGCCTTCCGGAATGTCATTCGCTTTCGATGCATGACGAATCAAATCACCCCACTGGGATTGAAACTTGTCGAAGAATCGCCGAGCACGCGCCGGATCATTTACAACCCAACTTTGGAACGCCCGCTGCCCTTCGCCATCTGGCCCTTCAATCAAAAGCCCATTTACAACGCCATCTCCAGGGACATGGCCTGGAAACTCGCTCCAGGGAAAAAGGTAAAACGGCTGTTGGGATTTCGATGGTTCTTCCCAAAGCCCACTAGGATCGGTCGCCATCGTAGGTTTGTTTCCTACATAGCGGTATAGGTTTGCGTCGCCAGCGGCGAAGCCGATGGGGTCTTGGCTGATGAAGCGGGCGAGCGCCAGATCAAGATACCGTGCGCGGTTGTATTGCAGTCCTGTTTCCTTATCGAGTTCCCTGCCTGTGTAGCCGTACAGATGCGCAATGGCGGTATCCGTTTCCGAAACCGTTTTGCCGAAGGCATCGTAGACGATGTGATTTACCACCGAAGCCGTGCCCGCCGTCACTCGAGCTAGATCGCGCACCGAGCCTTGATGGTCCGTCATCGCCCACAATACATCGCGTACGCCACCCGAGCCGATGTTCTCCTCCGCCAGGACTTCGTCCACCAAAGAGCCGTGCAGGTAGCGGCTGATCACCGACCCAGTACCGTCCAACCGCAACGCGATCTCATCACCGGCATCGCCTCGATCTTTGCGAAACCCTTGGTTAACGTAATAGACCGTCGAAAGAATCGTGCCTGATCCGTTTTCCACCGTTTGCAGATAGCGGCGATTGAGCGCGTCGTAGCCGAAATGCACCCGTTTGGTCAGTGTGCCAGCCGAAGTCCTGTACCGAACGTCCGTCAATCGGTCTCGATGATCATAGGTGTACTCGATGTACGAATTGTCTGATTTGAGCGTCCGACGGGTCATGTTCCCGTTGGCGTCGTAGAGGAAATCCCACGTCGCATTCGATGTCAGGCGATTGTCCGCGCCAGTGACGTTTCCAGAGCCTGTCCGGTTGCCGTTCAGGTCATAGGTAAAGCTCTGATCAGGGGCGTTGGCATAGTCGATCGCGCTGAGCTGGTTGGTGGGGGTGTAGCTGTAGGTGGTCAGACCATCCGCCGACGACGTTACCGAACTTAGCCGATTTCCAGCGTCCCAGACGAAGTCGTAGCTGGCAAGGACGGTGCCCGTTGCTCGCTGGTGCTTGATCGACTGCACGGTCGACTTGAGCTGGTTTTGCGCGTTGGTGTAGGAGGAGAGGGTCTCGAATACCGGAGCCGCATACCCAACATCCGAGAATCGCTCGGTGCGGACCCGGTTTCCGGCCTGGTCGTAGCTGTAGCGGATGCTCTTGGTATCGGTCATTGGACCGGTTTGTTGGAGCGTCGCAACTTGGCCGTTGGCGGTATAGGTATACGAAACCTTCGAATCGAACGTGGCGGAAGCTCCCAGGCTGAGAGCAACTTCTCGGACTTGGCCGCCCGCGTAGATGTAATCCGACTGGGCGATGACACTCGGCGCGAGGGTTTGTTTCTCCCGCGAGAGCAATCCATCGGTATAGGTGAACTCGAGGCTGGTCGCAGAGTCACTGGCCGAGGTCATTTTGCCGACTGCGTCGTATTGGAAGTTGAGGGTCTCGATCACGTTGGTCCCAACCAACCATTCTTCCTTGGTCGGGTTCGAACCGTTCCCATAAGTATACTGGATCTTGTTCCCGTCGGGCTTGATGACCAGCGTTTTGCGATCCGCCGCATCGTAACCGAATGTTTTGGTCTGAGTCAGGGCATTGGTCTCGGTCAGAACGCGATCGTAGATATCGTAGGTCCACGAGGTCGTTTGGCCGTTCGGTGTCGTTAGAGAGATTTTCCGGCCCTTGACGTCATAGACCGTGGTTGTCACCCCCCCATCGGCATCGGTAACGCTGAGGACTCGGCTCCTTTCATCGTAGGTGTACGATGTCGACAGGGAGTTCGGATCCGTTTGCGACAAGACATTTCCCCAAGCGTCGTAGGTCCAGGTCGTCGTTTGTCCGGCGAAATTCGTGTGGCTGATCACGCGATCGAAGGCGTCGCGAATCCAGGATTGCGTCCGGCCAAAGGCATCCGTTTCGCTGAGTAGATTGCTGTAGATGTCGTGGATATAGGTCGAGGTTCCCAGACCGGTCTCTGTCCGAGATTTGGTTCGCCCTAGGTAGTCGGAACTCATCGAAATCGAGTGCTCCGGTGTGTACGGTTTGGAGCTCTGCACCGTGGATATGCCCGTCGAGGCGTTGGTCGTTCGAATAGTTGTTGCCAGCGATTCGTCGATACTGCTAGTTTCTTTGCCTTTGTACGTTCGGATGATCGAATCGGACACGGAGTTGACCGAGATAACGAACTGCGAGGCGATGCGAGAAAGGCTATCGAAAGCCGTTCGGGTCCGCTCTTGGTCTTTGATCATCTGCACGCGATTACCAGCCGAGTCGAAGGCATTGGTAATATTTGCCTCGCCCGTTCGAATGACGCCGAGAGACATGCCGATCCCTGTTTCCGAGTCGTCGAAAGTCGAGGTGGTGGTTCGCAGGTTGGTTGTCGAGGATTCTGCACGCCCAAGTTTGTCGAGGTTGACGGTGCGGTCGACCGTATACGAACCTGTCCCGAATGCCTTTTCCGATTGAACGACGGGACCCGCTACTGAGATCTTCCGCTTCCACTTTTGAAGCTGAGGATGATTCATATTGGGGCTCTGTCCATTGCTACCCGCCACGGCAAACGTATCAATAGATTCTTCGATCCGATAGTCGCCTGCTTCATTCCATGTGTATGAATACGTGGTCAGCTTGGGGAGTGCGGCGGTGCCCGACGTAGACAATTGGCTCGGAGTCGTCACTTGCAGGAGTCGTCCCTGTAGGCGAGTTGCCGAGCGGCTTCCGCTTTGGACTGAACAGTAGCGAATACCGCAGCTGCTCCTGATTCGCCATCGGTGTTGAAAACGCGAATCAATTGATGCAGCACTTCCCAAATTGGCAGCCGATCAACGGACTTCGGGTCCCAATCGCTTGAGTACTCGGCCCATTTCAATAGCCGCACGTTCCCTCCGGCCGAATGGAGTACGCCTGAATTCTTAACGCCATCGACGCTTGTACCTTTGGCGCGGGCTACCAATTCTTCAGCCTTGGGAACTGCGATGGTGGCGAGTAGATTCGGGAATACTTCACGCAGGGAACGCCGCAGCCAGACGTAGAAATAATCTGACAGGTCCGCGTAACTAATATTGTCGTAGTAGGGTGGATCAGTGGAGACGAAGTTGCTGGATGTGACCGTCTGACTCTGCGCATCTCTCTGTGATGAATACCCCGCAGCTGAAGTCGTGAAGATATTGATTGCACGCGGCACCCAATCGAGTGCGGTGCCTTCCCAATTGCCACTTGCATCACTAAAAGGGCTTGACTCCGCGAAGTCCCAGGTCATCGGGATCGCTTGTTTTGTAAAAGCGTGTGCTACGAAACCTCCCCCTGGTTCCCATGTTGCGTTCCCAGTCCAATAGTCAGCTGCCCGACCGACAACCAATCCCAAATACACGCTCACTGCTTCGGCATACGCTCGCGCTCCGGTGCCGCCGGCGTCGAGGGGCGTATCGTCGTCGAATAGTTTTGCCGCGACCGCGTCCCGGCGAATCCGCTCCCTCGCCTCGTCGACCAGATCGCTGAACGTCGTCAACGCCAACAACTGCCGCGGTGTAAATAGGTCGCTGAATGCGGTCAGCCCGTACTCGACGACATTTGTACGCCCGGGCCAGTGTGAAATCTTGACATCGGGTTTCCATTCAGGAGTTGCCGTTCCTGCCAAGGACTCGTGCTCTTCAGTAGGTGACAAGTATATGCGACCACGTGTTCCCTCGGCAACGATTGCCATCAGCTTCTGGCCCAACCCGGCCGTTTTCCCTTGATCGCGGATGTATTCATAGTGGATCGGGGCATCTGACATCAAACAGCGAAACGCTTTCCGCTTTCCGGCAGTGGTCCCGCCCTTCGCTGCGGAGGGCGGTGTCCCAACTTTCACCGTAAATGCATATCCGGAATCTCCAACGACCGGCTGTACATACGCATTCTTGCCCTCCTTGCTGCTGAGAATGAACGTGCTGGCCAGCGGCACCTCGACATAGCTGAACGCAGGGTTTGGGCTGTGCACCGTTCGTGCCCACAGCCAAGCAATGACCGTCAGTTTCTCGCCCTCGTAGGGTTTTAAGTCCGGCCTTTCCTTGACCATCGCCTTCGTGACCTCGATTGGGGGGTAGAGGTGGCCGATACGCTTAAACGCCTCGTCCCGCATCCACTGACCGTAATAGCGAACATCTTCAGCCAAACCGGTGGCGCCTTTCCATGTTTCCTCCAGCCCAAGCTTTCCCGATCTATGAGCTTGTGGCTCCGGACGTACTGGCGACCGATTCGCGAACTTCGGCGGAATCTCAATCATCGCTTTGTTGATCAGCACAGCGACTGGGTTCAAATCGCTCGCAAATGCCTCCAGTCCCAGTCGCTGCGCTTCAAGTGGGATTGCCCCCCCACCCGCGAACGGATCGTGCAGACCAGGCATCTTGTCCGGATTAAATAGTTCGGCTGCCTGCGGATGGTCTTTGTTCAATTCACACGTCTCTCGCCAGGACCGGCGAATCTCTTCGCGAGCTTTTTCAAGCACTCGTTCGTTGGTCGTATTCTCCCACTTCACAAGATCCTCAATGATCGAAAACAGTCGCGCTCGAGCCTTGGTCCAATGCCCCTTGATTTGTTTGTTCGGTTCGACGCCTGGATTTTCGCATCGCCACAAATCCTCAGGATCGTGGACCAACTGCGAAAAAATAACTGCCCTTGCGGCGGCAAGTGGTCGCCGTGCCCACCACAAGTGCAACGTCGATGGGTGCCCATGCCGAATAGACTTCTCTCTAGCTGCGGCCGCATTGATTGCATCCAACGGCAAGGCGACTTCTATTAGTTTTTTGGGGGAGATCACGGAAGGGGTCATTGGTTTCCCTGTATGTTGAAAGGTCGACCCTGATGAAGAGGAACAACAATTTCATCTGGATGAAGTTGCTCAGACCTTCCAAGATGTACTAAGTAAGCAGTGAAGCAAGAAATAGCAGCATCATTCGTTTCACTTTTGCGATTTATGAAATCATCAAAGTCCAAAGTTGTATTCCAGTTTGCGAAATCCTGATGCAATTCATTGCTAAATGGAGAATTCGTAATGTCTTGGCATACTTGGCGTAATCAACGACTTCGATGAGGACGACGAAGATGGGGATGATGACGACGATGCGACCGACGATTCGGTTCTCTACATCGTCGAAGGCCAGCAAATCGGGTACGGAACCAAGCGAGCTTGGGATGTCGCCGGCAACAACTAAACATGTGCATGTTCCGCGAAGCTCGCCCAGAAATGGGTGAGCTTTTTCGCATGTTTGGGAAACATGAAAACATTTTTGGAAATGAATGCGAATCCTGCTTGCTGTGTTGCAAACCGCATGGCTCATGTGTGTTAACGCCAAACGAAGCACCACCCTTTCCAACACGGAGAAACAAAGATGGCCAACAACAAGATCGACGTAACAGACCTCGACCTGAAGATCACCAAGATCGAAAAGCGAACCTCCTGCGGTGGCGCTTGGGTCCGAGGCACGATCAACGACACGGTTCGATTCGACGCCTTGGTCTTCGCCGAACACGCCGAGAGCGAAGAGTACGAACTCGGACGCACCAAGATCTCGAAGCTTTGGATCCAAGAGATCAAGACCAAGAAGACCCTTTTCAACTTCGACCGCGGGTTGGACGTACCGGCCGCGACCACCGAGATCCAGGTGGTGGTTGATTTCCTCGGATGCGGGTTGGCCGACTTGGTTTGGGGATCGTAAGCCGAAATCCCGCACGCGGGATCGTCGCTCGGTTGTGCGAGCGGCCTGACGATGGCAGCTAACCACGGTTCCAATACGGGAGACAGACGAATGAAGAAGGCAGAGGTCAAGATCGGTGGCAAGTACTATGCGAACGTCACCGGCAAGAAGGTCGAGGTTCAGATCGATAGCGAGAAAGCCAGCGGTGGTTGGAACGCAACGAACCTCGCAACTGGCAAGAAGATCCACGTCAAAAGCGCCCAGCGATTGCAGGGCGAGGTCGGCAAAAGCAAAACGGCTGCGAAAACGCAAAGCGAAACGGTCAACGCAGAACCGGTCGATACAACCGCCGACGTAGTTCCGATCAAACCCAAGCGAGTCGCTAAGAAGGCCGACAGCGATCAACCCAAGCGATTGAGTGCCTTGGCTGCCGCCCACAAGGTTTTGTGCGAGGCAACCGAGCCGCTCAACGTCCAGCAGATGATCGAGGCGATGACCAGCAAGGGTTACTGGACAAGCCCTGGTGGCAAGACACCCCATGCGACTCTCTACAGCGCGATCCTCCGAGAGCTTGCCAAGGGCGAGACCTCGCGATTCGTAAAGACCGATCGGGGCCGGTTCGTAGCCGCTAGCGCCGATGCCGAGGTGGCCCAGTGAGCTCGGATACCAACTACCGAGTCGCAGACGCGATGCGAAAGGTCGCTCTGCGACTCGAAGAGGCTTTTCAAAAAGGCAAGGTCGATTCGATCGATGCCAACCAACTCTCCGAGATCCTGCTCTTGATCGCCGAAGAGCTCGATCCCCCTTTACCAACCCAACACGAATCCCACGCGGGGAACTGACATGCACATCGGACAAATCCATTTGGTCACCGACTTGGCCGACGGCCAGCGGGCGTATCCCGAACGCGACCATTCGTACCAAGTCCAATCCGAGGACGACCCATCGCTCGACACCACGGTCGAGTACATCGAGCGCCGTGGGGACCGCTTGATCGCCCGAGGACACAACGGCCAGGACTATGCGGTATCTGGTTTCGATCGCTTCGAACTCAAGACGATTCGGAATTGGCTCCGGCGCTAACCGTGCCTTACTTCCAACCAGCGCCCCACGTTTGGCACGTGCGGGCGTTTTGTCGTCGGATGGCCTAGTTATGCCAACGCGGAATGCGACGCAACGGTGGCCAAGCGGTGGCGTTTGTGGGGCTCGAAAACATTCTTGCAGATTCCGAAACATTACTTCCGAGGTCGGCTTGATGTTCTTCCACCACCATGCGAACTGTGTGTGTACGCCAAACGAAAACAGGTTTCCAAACACGGAGCGATGCCCATGACCACCGCAGACAAAAAAGCCAACGAAAAGATTCTCCGCGACGCCTTTCGCACGATGGATCCACACCAAGCCCAAGAGATCCGCGAGGCTTACTACAAGGCGATCGAGGGACTTCGAACCTTGGCCGACGCACTGGAGATCGCCGACGCACAGCAACCACAAACCGCCGGCCCGCTTCTGACCGAACACCTTTACGCCTGCGAAGCACTCGACGCGATGCGTAACAGCATGCTTGGCAAGATTCTCTAAACGCAAGGAAACCCAACGATGACCGCAATACCCGCAGTCGGAGATCGGATCCGATTGATTCACATGCTTGAAGATCCAGATCCGATTCCCGCAGGATCGTTTGGTACCGTTCGCGCGATCCACCCGCACCATGGTTGGACGCAGATCGAAGTCGATTGGGACAACGGTCGGCAACTGATGCTTTCGCTGCCCGACGATGTGATTGAGGTCCTTGGCCCTGCAAACATTCAATCCTAGAGAGACCAAACTATGGCAACGCGAGCAACGATTGCTTATGCAGACAACGATGGGAGCTACCATGCTGCCTACCTGCACTTCGATGGCTACCCGGAACATGCTGGGATGATTCTCAACCAACGGCATAACTCCATCGAGAAAGCCTCGGCGCTGGTCGCCGGGGGAGAGTTGCGATGTTTGAATGCGAGCGATGGGGAGCCCGAGTGTTTTTCTCGGGCACGTCCCCCAAAGCTTCTGCTCGACCGTGGGTCGCTTATGAAGTTCGCTCGCGATTGCGATGCGAACTACCTGTACGTCTTCCAGGACGGCCAATGGCATTGCCACAAGCTGTGATGCTACTTGGCATCCGCAGCACGCATCGGGATCGGTGACGTGCCCGTCCGTTCCAGCACCGCCGGCTTGCCTGTGAACCGTTGGTATCGATCCACGATGACATCGGCATACAGCGGATCGAGTTCCATCAAGAACGCATTACGACCTGTCTGCTCGGCAGCGATTAAGGTAGATCCGCTCCCACCGAACAGATCGAGGACGTTCTCTCCGGGTCGTGAGGAGTACTGCATCGCACGGACCGCAAGCTCGACAGGTTTCTCAGTCAGATGGACCATCGACTGCGGATTGACCTTTTTCACATGCCACAGATCGGTTGCGTTGTTTGGGCCAAGCCAAACGTGCGCGGCACCTTCAGCCCAACCATAGAATGCGAGCTCGAACGCGCCCATGAAGTCCTTGCGGGTCAGAACCGGATGCTGTTTATCCCAGACGATGCTTTGGCTGAAGTACAACTCATGGCGTTTTAGGAACGGGGGGTAATTCCCAAGGTTGGCATACCCGCCCCAGATGTAGAAACCACGACCTGGGTCGAGCACCCGAGCGATGTTTCCAAACCAAGCATCGAGCAATCGATCGAACTCATCGTCGCTCACGAAGTCGTTGGCTAAGGGACGATCCTTGGCTCGGAGCTTCTTGTGCGTCGGTGGATGCTTGGGTTTTCCGGTCTCGTGATCGACCCCAAACGAGGCTGCGTTGCCTTGCCCCCCTTTGAGTTTCTGCGAGGCGCTGTCGTTGGAAAACGATGACAAACCCGCTGCGATCGCGTTGTTCGATCGGGGTTCGACCTTCACGTTGTAGGGCGGATCTGTGTTGACCAATTGGATCGTTTTGCCACCGAGCAATCGATCGAGATCCTCGGGTTTCGATGAGTCACCGCAGAGCAATCGGTGGTTGCCCAAGATCCAAAGATCGCCAGGTTGCGTCACTGCGGCATCGGGTGGTGCCGGCACGTCGTCCGGATCGGTAAGACCTTCTTCGACCTCGGTCTTGAGAAGCTTAAGCAATTCATCTTCGTCGAAACCAAGGAGAGTCAGATCGAAGCCGTTGGTTTGCAGGTCCCCCAGTTCGATCGGCAGCAGATCGTAATTCCAGTCGGCCAGTTCGGCTGTCTTGTTGTCGGCGATCCGGTATGCCTTGATCTGCTCGGGGGTAAGGTCTTTGGCAACGTGGACGGGTAGTTTGTCGAGCCCAAGTTTTTGAGCAGCTTTGAAGCGAGTGTGCCCGCAGATGATTACCCCTTCGGTGTCGACGACGATCGCTTGGCGAACACCAAACTCACGGATCGATGCAGCAACGGCATCGACAGCGTCATCGTTGATGCGGGGATTGTTCGGGTAGGGACGAATGCGATCGAGCGACCAAAGTTCGATTTTCATGAACATGCCTTTCCAGGGGAGAAACGAAACGGAAAGGGTTCTGTCGATGTGTCTTTGGGTGTGTGTTTGGCTCGGTTGGTTGGGTCGCTGGGTTGGATGGTTGCGAGGACTTAAAGATTCCCACGCATAAAACAAACTCTCTCTAATTTGGTGACCGTTCCCACGCCCATAAAACGCTGGAAAAACGTGGGTAGGACCCATGCCAGAGGTCGTCATGAGTGCCAGATTGGCACTTCGCGACTGAGGCCCACGAAGGCCCCATACACGCGTTGTGTTGTATTGTTGGCCCTCGACAGCGATCACGCAAGTGCATCGCGTCTATTGGGCCAAATTTTGCGTTAGGTTTGATGCGGTGGTTGTGATGATGGTAGCGATGTGTCGATGCGATGATCCATGACCATCCACACGTGGCCTTCCCTCACTTCACCTTTCACCCCGGGGGGCCATGTGCCCACACGCTGCCTCGCGTGTGCGTACGTGCATGTGTATGTATATGGGTGTATTAAGATAGATATATATATTTATATATATGTATAGCGCGACCCAGGTGAAAGAATAAGTAAGTCCCGCCAATGAAATCGTTGGGTGTTTCTATGGTTTGTTCTCCTCTTTCGCTCTGAACAGGTCGATTCCAGGCTCGAACCTCTTTCCACAAATGGGGTAGGAAACAGGGGCTTGCTTCAGAGCCAGAAAGCACATCACCGATCGGGAATCCTGGGCTGCATTACACCATACGCCATCGAGCGAGCCGCAGCAGCACACCTAACCCTGCAAGGGATCCTGTAAAAGCGACGGAAGGTTGCTTGGGGGAGCGTCATGCCCTGGAAGCTACGAGATATCTCAATTTGGACGTTGGATCACAAATTAACGCACTTCAAATCGCATTCGATTAGTCCTTCCGGTTACAATTCGATTTTGTTTCCTTGGCGTAAACGCTAGTGGATTACTGGTTTTGCAATAGTAGGTTGAATCGATGCCCATCGAAGGTCCAAGGCTAACCGAAGAGCGACTCCGTAATCATTTGGACAGTAACCAAGTGATGCGAGAGAGGCTTTGTCTCGCACTCATGCCACTGATTGGTCCTTACACACGTGAATGCCCGCGTCGTCCTAAAGGAGGGCCTGACGGTGGCCGAGATATCGAGGCAATCCACGAAGGATCAACTGTAGCTTGGGGGGCGGTTGGTTTCCGAAACGGGGGTGGCAACGACGAGCAGGCACGCCGAGAAACGTCTGCCAAGTTTGAATCCGATTTGAGGCGCTCGATAGAAGAAAACCCGACCCTGCAAGCGTTTGTATTCTTCACGAATGTTGACTTGACGCCGACAATTGTTGAAAAACTCAGGGACACAGCTGTATCCAAAGGTGTTACAGTAGTCGACATTGTTGACCTTGAAAGATTGCGGCACGCGTTGGATTCGCCCGAAGGTCTAATCGCGCGATTGCAGTACCTAGATATACCGATGTCGGCCACCGAGCAGATAGCACTTGTAAACAAGTTTGGTACACAGCTTCAAAGTGCCATCGCCACACGATTCGATCGCGTCGAGCGGACTCTGTCTCAAATGGAGCAATTCTTGGGCTACCAGAAGCCACTTTATAGACTTGACGCATTTGTTGCGATTGAGGGGGACCATCGATCCTCTGATATCGGAAATGAAGGTATACTTCTCAAAATCGGTGGCCTCCAGGATTTGGGGAAAATGGCAAATTGCCTGTTGTGGAATCTGCCAAGCCATCCAAACTCATCAACGCAATTAGTAACCTTCGCGCAATTTTGGCTTGATGAAGACACAAACAAGATCCTACCATTTATGCCATCACTTGGGCTGACGCGGTCGATCATGACGGCATACTGTGAATTGTCGCTTACGACTGGCGGACACCGCGTGAGACTTGCCGACCTAACTTCAGTAACCATGACCGCGTACGTCACAGCGGGTCTTTACCCGTTTCTCCGTAGGATAGTTCTCGACGCAAACGGTTACGAGCTATTTAATTGCCCCGCAGCAACGGCCGCAGAGGAATCACCGGTTGAGTTACCTGTTGGCGTAAAGTTTAAGACGGAAGGATTGAGATGGTACAAGGTCGTCAATGACGTTCCTCGTGAATTTATTTTCGCGCCGCCGCTACCGTCTGGCCGGCTATCTCCATTACGTCGGTTCAAACAATGAAAAGGTGGAACTTGCGTGGGGATCATCATCTCTAACTTTGGTGGTTAGAGCCCAAAGACCTCTTTGACGGAGCTTGCGAAACCTCCACGAACGAATGAAAAACAGCGTGCAGAGCGTAGAGTGCCTTACACGCTGTTTTTTACCGACATGGATTTTTTATTGTACGCTCCAAATTTTCTACATCGACCGAAGAAGCTTATACACTCGCTGTGGCCGGCCAGTTGTTGCCATAATCGATGTGGCTATATCGCCTTGCTGCTCGAGTGTCGTGATCATTTCCTGAAAAGACTTAGCGTCCATCTTCATACGCTTGAGCAGCAGACTGTGTGGCAATTGACGCTCCGGCGTTTCTTGAAGCTTTCGAATCAGTCGCAAGCAATCCGCATGGTAGGAATTCTCAGCCACGTGGTTGCCGGCCATGAAGAGCATTCGACGTACCTGGTGAGTTACGAATCGAGCCGCCCATTCGGCCGCAGACTTGGTAATCACGGGCTCACGGTGATTTTCACTGATGGCGTACAACAATGCCAGCTTGCGCATTTGCTCACTGACTCGCCCCCAAACAGTGGTTCCAACAGGATCGTTCTTCCGCTCCGCGCGATTGTATTCTCGCTCGGCCTCCAAACGTGCTTCCACAAGTACGTCGCGACCTTCCTCATCTTGACTGACAATTGTCGGAATCGGATGCCAGGACTGAAGATTACCAGTTCCAGGCTTGTAGTCGTTCCACCATCTTGCGGTCGCGATGACGCGTTCCGGGATATCAAGAACCTTAGGCTCTTGCCCAGATCCTCGCTCGCCACACTCAAGAATTATCATCCGAGCAAAGAATCCGTTGGTAAGCATCCGCTCCGACAAGGCTTCGTAGTAGTGGTTGGGAATCGCGGTTCCGTAGACAACCAGGCTCGGCTGATCGATCGCTCCGGGAGCTTCCTTTCCCGCTTTGCGACGCATTGGGTAAACCGAATTCGCAGTCGAGTACATCGTCAAGAGAGTCGACATCAGACTCTCATAACGGCCATCCTTGGAACGGTTCATCGACTGAAGAATCCCATCGATTTCATCGGTTTGGAACAGCATGCTTGGCGAGAGATACAAGGCATCTTGGACTCCCTCGCCACTAGAGAATCGCTCCCCGAGGCAACCGGCTGCTCCGATCTCGAAGAGGATTCGCGTATTGAGCTTCCGCGGCCAATCCTTCCCTGCCGCTGAATGAGCTAAGCCGAGCAGATACAGATTCGTCCGATTATCACCCGGGTCTCTGACCTTCCGGCCGGCCAGGAAGGCTTGCAACGCAAGCGCCCCCGAAAACGCCATCACATGATTTGGGTACGGAGCGGTGGCAAGACAAAGATCCATCACTTCGGAGACGAAACCCGGGATTCGCATCAGCTCCAACGGCATCGGTCCTGGGTCTGTCGGCAACTCCACTTTATTGACTTCGATGTCAGGATGATTGACAAATGTGGCAAGAACTGGTGAAACCAAATCATCACCGTATCCTTGCTGTCGTAACATCCGTGCTGCCATCTCAAAATCACCACCGAATTCGAGCCATGCGTAGACTGCAAACGGACTGTATGCGCGATTCGGTTCCAACGGAGCCGCGTTGCCACTGAAGACATAAAACGACTTGTCCTTCAGGGATGCCGACCAGCCATTAGCCTTGCCCGGGCGACGCCAGAGCTCGTTTTCCGCTTTCTTGACCAAGGTCCAGCCATGCTTGATGAGCAAGGCGCGAATGTCACCTCGGTTGTTGAAATCATCCCCTGGTCGATTCTCGGGTACGAACTGCGAATCCGCAGGAACATCTGCCGTCGGCAAGTATTCGTTCAGTGACCAAGCAGTCTCCAAGAGTATCTCTCGTTCCTGCGGAGTTAGCACAGGAATCTCGGTAAGTGCTCCTTGCTCGAGCGAGTAACCCAAGGTTGGAGCGCAGAGAAACAGTCCCCCTTCTCCACGTGTCTCGATCAGAGTGACCATCGCACCGTCCCGAAATCCCATAGCAAGTTTCATGTTGCCATTTATCGGCTCCGTGCAGCGATAGATCACGTGCTTGCCTCCGGACTGGCTAGTCTCGATGACAAGGCGAGCAAACAACTCCGGCGGGATTTGCTCTTTCCATGCCTCGAAACGATCACCACCTCGATCGAAGTCGAGCATTTCGAGGTTGCCACTGACTTGGCCCGTAACCACGCAGATCGCGTCTTCTGGTTTCGAAAACCATTCGACGATCTGTCTGTCTTGCGGGATTTGCAGCTGAAAGCTCTTCCAACCTGGAAGCCTTGGACGCTTTTGCAATCGAACGGCCGGTAGGACCGAAAGACCACTTTCGCGGTAAGCCAAAGCGGATGGGAGTAGGGATATGAAATCGGATGACATACTCAAAATGGAATCTCCTCGTCTGTAAACTCATTGGAAAAATGTTGGTCGCACGGTTCGGGCATCGGCCCGATCTCGTAGTCGATGATCCGTTCGTATTCCTCCCCCGAGACGCTGCGCACTTGGATCGCGAGGGTTTGCGCAACGGCACCCCCTTCGATCCTCGCGAGTGCCTCGTCGGTAGTTGCCGGAACCGGATCGGGGGATCGCTGTTTCCACCAAGCCACGGCACGTTGACGTGCGTAGCCTGAGTGTTCAAAGCAAACCCACTCGGATTTGTGGTTGCGCCAGCCGATCATGTAATCGACTCGCATCGATCGCGGTGCATCGTCGCTGGCCCCACGTTTCAGGTGGCTGTAGTAATGTGTGTCGGTGACTTCGTAGCGCGTGTTGGTGACTTGGCCAGATAGGATCGGTGCTTGGGTCGCTTGGGCTTCGTGGTTCTGTTTTTCAGGTGGGGGAAAGGTAAAGCCGCACTCCGGGCAATTCGCGTATCCCATCGCGATGAGTGCATTGCATTTGGGACATTGCTTCGCAGGTGCTTCTCCGGTCGATTGGCTTCCTGCAGGTTTGATCCGCAGGCAATCAACCGGTCCGTGCCTCAAAACATTGCCACCAAAGTCGAGGACTAAACAGTTCTGTTTGCTGGGGTGAAGTCTGAAGCCTCGCCCCACAGCCTGATAGAAAAGTCCCGGCGATGTCGTCGGACGTACCAAGGCCACGCAATCGATGTTGGGTGCATCGAAGCCGGTGGTAAGCACGTTGACGTTGCACAAGTATTTGAGACTTCCGCTGCGGAACTGCTGGAGCAATCGGTCTCGATCCTCCGAGGAGGTTTCGCCAGTAACGAATCCGCATTCGATGCTGTGTTTGTCTCGAAGGGTATCGACGATGTGGTTGCCATGCCGAACGCCGCTCGAGAAGATTAGCACTGCATTCCGATTGACCGAATGCTCGACGATCTCACGGCAGACGGATTCGACCAGAGACTCGATATCCATGAGAGCTTCGACCTCATCGGCTACGAATTCGCCGGCACGAACGTGCAGCGAACCGAAGTCGATTTGGTCTTTGCCAGACTTGGAAACCAGCGGACACAAAAAACCATCGCGGATCAGTTCCTTGATTCCAACCTCGTAACAGATCGTGTTGAGGATGTTTTCAGGGGCACAGATCTCGCCGTCCTTGAGTCGAAACGGTGTGGCCGTAAAACCAATGATGCGCAAGTGAGGGTTGACCTTCTTGGCATCCGCGAGGAACTGCTGGTACATCCCCTCTCCATCGGGACTAATGAGGTGTGCTTCATCGACTATGATCAGATCGAACCGATCGAGCTCACAGGCACGCTTGTAGATCGATTGAATACCGGCGATGATGACAGCATTGTTGGTGTCGCGACGCTTCAAACCTGCCGAGTAGATACCGAAGTCCACGTTGGGGCAGACGGCGGTTAACTTGTCGGCTGTTTGCTGCAGCAGCTCTTTGACGTGGGCCAAAACCAGGACACGACCTTGCCAGAGCGTGACCGCATCCTTGCAAATCGTCGCCATACAGGGGGTCTTGCCCCCCGCTGTTGGAATGACCACGCAAGGATTGTCATCGCGATCGCGCAGATGGTTGTAAACCGCATCGACGGCCGCTTGTTGATAGGGACGTAGTTGCATCGGATTAATCCTCATCAGACTCGTCGTAACAAGCAGGGGTTCGCTCATCGTCGAACACCTGATCTATCCATTCAAAGCCATCGTTCATCATGCCGAAACCTTCTCCAAGCCGAGACGATAGGCTCCGATAGGATTCACGAACCCCATCGCATTCAGGGTCGACAGTCGGTTGATTGACTAGACGTTTGCGTGGCACCATCAGACCGCCACATTTAGGGCACTCTTTGATTCGTGTAGTAACAATTACTCCGCAATCACTACAAACTTTGCGTCTAAGGTTTTTCACCATGATCACTCTTCCATACATTTCGAGATGCGTACAAAAACCATGCCTCCAGGGATCGGTTCACGTTTCCATGTGTCTAGGTGGATGATTTGGCTGTCGTCGTGATACGCACCACCTTGCCCGAGTGCATCGAGCAATGCTTTTTGTGTGTTATCTACGTCCCGGCGACGACGGTCGGGCGGATACAGTTCGATGAAGACTTCCAAGTCACCATCGAGTGGGCGAACGCCGCGCGCCGCGAGGATCGACACAACCTGTTGACGGAAGAGTCGACCCCCGCGGCTGATGAGCGTCCGTGCTCCCACCCGCCGCCAGTAATGATTCACTGACGGCGGGTACGGCAGTTCAAGTTCGATCACGAGGGACGTCTCCATGGTGGAGTCGTGTGGCTCGCTTGCTGAGGCTGAGCTGTCGCCGCCTCAGGTTTCGCGTAACCTCGGATCTCGTTTGTTACATCCCCCGAATCTTCTCGCTTGCGACACTTGACGTTGATCACCAACGGCAAGTTGTGCAGCTCGACCGAATCGCCCGGGGTGAGTACCCCAACGGCTCTGCAGATGGCCGAGAGCTCTGCTTGGGCGATCTTCACCGCAGTGGGATTGGCATTTTGAAGATTGAGTCGGGACCAAAGGAATCGACCTTTGTATTCACCCTCGAGAACCTGAAACGTCAGCTGCAAGTAGCTGCCCGATCCAGACTTCGTCGGCTTGAGTTCCGACTCGGTGATCACGGCCAGGTACTTGCCTGCCGGGATTGCTTCCAAATTCGACGTCGGCTCAATTTGATTCGCGTTAAAGTTGTTGAGATTAGCCATGGTTCGTAGCTCCTTCTGGTGCAGAAACGGGGTTGGACAGTTCGTTAGGTGAGCCGAGGATGCCGCCAACAATCGCATCCCAAGCCAATGGAATTTCAGGTTTGAGCCGGTAACGGTTCTTGGCCACGCATGAGGGACCGCCGACCGTTTTCAAGATGCGTTCGCCACCGGCAGCCCCCACGGGTGCTGCGATCGCTCTCTGGCGACCAAAGCCACTCTCTTCGGTGCGGGTCGTGAATCGCTTGGTGGCAAAAAGCACCGCATCGCACCATTCGGTGATGATGGCGCTGGCGTGCTTGTGCAGACGAGGTGAGTAGCGGTCGTAGGCCGGTGCTTCCGGGTCCTCGAACTTCTCGACCTTGGCATGGGCGATCAAAAAGATCATCATGCCGCGATCGCGATGGAGATTGCCGAGCTTGTCGATGAGCTTGCGCCAGTAGTCCAAGGCCAAGGTGTAACCCTTGCCATACCCACCTCCGACCTTTTCGATCGTCGTGGCCGATTCGCGTCGGCAGACTGCATCCCAGATCAATCGTTCGAGCCAATCGAGCGAATCGATCGCGACCGTTTGGTAGTCGTGCGGCTGGGTCTCTAGTTCCGTTAAGGCAGCGACGACATCTTCGAGGGACTTGGCCAGTGGGAAGCGATCGCAGTCGATCTCCCCGAGACCATCTTCAGTTTGAATGAAGATCGGTCTTGGGGTGGTAGCTGCGAGGCTACTCTTGCCGACCCCTTCGGTACCGTAGACCAAGATTCGTGGTGGCAGGTGTGCTTTCCCACGCTGCACTTGCTGTAATAAACTCATCTGTTTTTTCCTTACAAAATCGGACAACGAAATAAATGGGTGAGTAAAAGCAGCAAGCAGGTGGGCACAGGGAGTCCGGACGCTCTTTCCGTTTGCCATTCATGGCCGGGAACGTCACGCCATCCCACCTGCTCGCCGCAGTGGATCAAATGAAGTCAAAGACTCGCGGCTCTTCGTAGCCCGTGGGCCAAGAGTGATTCGCGATGCACGCATGAAGGCGATCGATCGCTTGCTCGTTTTCTTTTTGAGCAAGGTTCAGAACCTCGCTCGATAGTTGCCACACGCCGCAGCGGTAAGGCTCTTTCTTCTCAACGGCGATCAGATGAACGGGAACGTAGATCCCCAGGGCTTTCGACAGAACTGCGCGGTAGAACGCCATTTGATGGGCGTAGCCGTAGCGCCTCGAGTCGGCTTCAAACCAGGTCAGGTCGTCGCACGTTTTGAGATCAACAATCCCTCGGCTCGTTTCAAGCCAATCGATACGGATCTGGCAGGGAAGCCCGCAGTAATCGGCTCGCACGACACCTTCGGGGATCCCGTACTGCAGCAACTCGACAGCCGCTTTTTGCTTTGCGACCGATTCTTTCATCCGCACGAGCATTGCGAACTGAGAATCCGAGAGAACGGGTTTACTAAGGGTTTCAGCCCATTCCATCCAAGCATTAGTAGCCGGACCGAATGGACGACCAGTGCGGGGATTGATAGGCCCGCCGACAGCGAAGTCTTCGCGGAATCGCTCGAAGCCTTCGAGGATCAACACGTGGGCCGCTCGGCCGAGCAGGTATGCGGGGGATTCCTCTTGGGTGCGTGGTTGGGTCTTCTTGCGGTAGTAGAGCTGAGGGCACTTGCGAAAGTCGGCCAACTGATGGCTCGACAGATAGTGCTTGGCTTTGGCGTGGTACAAGTCGGCTGATTCATGGATCAGAAACGAGAAGTCAATAAGTTCGGACATAAAAACTTCTTTCAATGAAGTGGTGGAAAGCAATGGAAGGTTTTGTTCGGCAGAGGAAAGCCGACCGAGACTAAGAGGCAATGGGTGCGGTCGTGATGTTCTCAAGACGGAATGCCCCCTCACCGAATTCTTTGAGCAACAGTCCTGCAAAGATCTGAGCGACGGTGACTCCGACTTCCGTGTCGGCATGCAAATCGAAGGTCCGTTTCGCGCTGTCGATTGCAAACTGAAACTCCATCGCGACGCGAGGGATTCCGAAGAGTCCCTCCGCAGCAAATGTCGCGAGTTGCAGAGTCAATTCGACCTCATCGAGACGAACATCTGCATCCATCCAAAACCGAACAAAACCGTTGAACATGGGAAACTCCTGAGCAAGTGGTGGGGCGTTAAGTTCAGTGGTTATCTATGCTGTTGCGGATTTATTTCGCGCACTTGTAGTCGTGGTTTATTCCACTTTTTTGAAAATGCTCTCGGATGAGATTCAGAGACGATTTAAATCTCCGTGGCGATACGTTCCTCTGCTTCAAGACCTTTGATCGCTTCTCGATCATCAACTCGCCGCACAATTCGCGTAGTTCATTGGGAAGATCATCAAGCACAGACGTCACATCGAGTCGCGTGCGGGTTTTACTGAGCTCGCATCCAGTGCCATGCGATGGGGTTTCGTGATCGATGGAATGCTTTCTTCTGAGCCCACCCCCTCGTTTAATTCGGCCACGATCACGAATCATCATGGCAACAGAAGAATCGACCACTCGAGCCAGGAACGTGTTCAGTGAGCTTCGATTGGAATCGTACTGAGCGATTTTCAGATGAATTTGAATCGCCAAATCCTGTTCGATATCCTCAGTGTCTGCTCGAGAGAATTCGGGGCGTCGCACGAGTTGGCGTGCTTTGACACGAATGAGAGTTCGAGCGTATTCATTCAGATGGTCATACTTGTTCTCCGACATAGCAACCTCCGAGAGCGGAGGCTGCTACCAGGCAGTCCAAGCGACCTAATGCATAAGGCTGTGCTGCGATGCTCGCAGAAACGACACAGGCAAGGTGCTGACTACCGGGTTATGGGCCTCGAAGCCCTCGGAGGTCAGCTGCCGTGTCGCAGATTTCGAAGTTGCGCACCGATTTGCGACAACTCGAAACCAACGATTCTCAATCAATTGCCAGTGATTTCCTTTATCAATAAATTTCCGCGACTGTCGCGACACTGCGACGCGACACCTCGAACGATCGAATTGCTGTCTTGGTCATCGACGCAAGCATTAATTCCTCCCAAGCGATCGACCGCGCGCTGAACTTTGTCTTTGTTTATGAGCTGACCGGTTTGCTTAGTAAGAAACTTTGCTGCTTTTCGCATCGATCCTTCCTGGCGGTAGGCTTGCATATACACCTCATCAGTCAATTCGGTCTTTTGCTCGGCCTTGATCTGCCGGCGCACCAAGAGTTTCAGGTCTTCAGCGGTCGGAACTTCGATCGCAGATGCTTCGCGATTGCTACTCTCGTCACCCAAAACGGCGATAATCTCATCGACATCGAGGGTAATGCGGTCCGCCATTGAGGCAATCAGATCCAACGAGAGAGCAGCCGGTGCAGTGCGCCAGGGGATTTTGGTTTTCAATTGCCTGGATGTAACCAAGATCGGTCTTGAGCACCGCGCGATTGCCGACCGTACTTGCTGCGAATCGTCCCAGAGCAAACCCCTGGCGAAGACAACATCTCGGCTGGTACCGTTCCAGAGTGTTCGCCCCATCCGCCAAAGTCGGCCGGCTAAGAGTTCTTTTGGAGCTCCCTTGAGATTTATCGTTTGCGACACCGTCTCGACAAGGTGCTGCACGCTGACTCGCCATTGTCGACGAGCATCTGGAGCGATCTCGACTCTCCATGTGACTGGACAATGAATGTAGAAGCGAGGGGGGCCGGCATCGCCATCGTGGCAATAAACCTCTTCGGTATGCTCGCCACACTCCGGGCAACGTATCGTTGCCGCATCGTTGGTAACTTGCAAGAAACCGGCGTCGAGCAATCGCTGCAAAACGCCCTCTGGCCAACGGCAAGTATGGTCGTTACGCAGCAATAATGATTCGGTATCCACCAAGGGCAATAGAAATAGGAGTGCGTCAGTCATCGATGATGCCCCATCGCACTAGGCAGTTTCTCGCGATTGGCTGGAGTTCCTCTGGTTTGGAGCGAAGGTCGCACGAATTAGGACATAGCACGTTGACGGTCATTTTTCGTGGTCTTTTGCTGGATCCACTCATAAACACAAACTGAATGGTCACTTGGCTGACTTCGATTTGGTCGGAGTCCAAGCCGATGGCATCGAGTTGTCTGCCGACCACGGCTCGAACCTGATCGAGGTTTTCCGTTTCAAAGAACTTCAGTTCCATGTGATCGATTAGAGGGACGTGGACTTTCGGCACCATACGAAGCCGAGTCAGATGTACTTCCGAGATCCGCTCTTCAGGGGTCGTCACGAAGGAGAAGTCCGGGTCGAGTATTTGATCGAGTTGGTAAAGTCGCTTGAGAGGATCTTCATCAGGGACATCGATATCCAGCATCGACTTGCAGAACGCGCGTCGAAGATCCATTTGGACACGAAGTCCACCCTTGGCCATCAGCTCGATGATTCCAAGACTCGGCTCGAACACAAATGCATTGCTGAACGCGTAAGTGTCTTCCTTGGGTGCAAGCTCTTCATGCTCATCGAAGTAGAGCCGTTTATCTGGCCAGTCCGGTAGATATGCAAAGAAATACTGCGAACCACATTGCCGTTGGTAATGATGGATCTTGCAGACCTTGCCACGCATCTGCTTGTTCCAATAGTACTGCCGGATCCTGTCCTCTAGCATTTTGACCTTGCTCTTGGTGATTTCGATGGGTTGTTTCGGTAGGCTGTTCCACGCGTTGGATTGCTTGCTGTTTCGCAAAGCTTCGGCTCGTGCAAACATGGCTGCAGTCTCGAAAACATCGGGTGCGTGCAAGTAGGCCCAAAGCGACTTGTCGGCGTGACTGGTTAGTTTCCAAAACTTTTCGATCATCGGAATCGGGTGCGCTTCGAGTTCCTCGACAAGGATCTTCTGTCCTTTGACGTTCGATAGAAGATCCACGTCCTGGAGAACCACTTGGTAGTGACGCTTTCGATCTTCCTGCAGGTTTTCCCAAGCCTCGGCAATCGGCTCGATGTCGTTCTTTGGCGTTAAATACCAATCGACCATGCGCATCGCACGTTCCTTGGAAAATAACTGCCGAAGAAGCGAACGCTCATGAACTTTCAACTGTTTCTTCAAATCAAAACCGACCACGATCTCACCTCAGAACACGCATTCACCATTGATTAGTAAGCGGTAAAATTTCAGATAAAAAAGACTACAACAAGCGAGCTGTACTCGACTCGACGATCAGCTCTAGTTCTTCAAGACGAATCCGCATCGCTTCTCGCGAGACGGCAAATTGCTCGGCCAACGGACCCGCGAAATCCTCTTTGATGGCCAAATCCCGTTCTTGCTGGGATTCTGGTTTGCGTCCGCGAAACAGGGGATCGCGCCCTTGATATTGATCTCGGAGCGTTGCGATGTGGATTTCCTCATCGCTTCCGAATCGAAATTCGGCCCATGCCTTTCGGATCAATGATCGTGGCATCAATAGATTTGCCGCAAATTCGTCCGCTTGGCGCTCGATCGGACGTCGTTTGGAGGTTTTGCGACATACCACTTCGGCCGAATGCTCGCCGATTAGCAGGTCGCCTTGATGGGCGATTTCCGCGGGGATAAACAAGTGTCGGTGCAAGCACCAATGGCCAACCTCATGGGCCAAGGTGAATCGGTAGCGGCCGAGCATAAGCGGATAGAGTTCCGGATCTAGCCTCTGGTCGATACCAATGATTTCTTGGCTAAACCAAATCGCTCCATGGACTTCGGCCATGGGAAACAGCGCCTTCATGTCCTTGAACTCAAGGATCAATTGCAAATGGATCTCTGCGATGCGTTCTACTGGCACCGGAGCGGTGATTTCGACGTCGAATTTCTCGGCGTATTGCCGCAGCAACTCCGTCGCAGCCGCTTCGATTTCGTCGGGGGTAAGTTCAGGAACATCGATCTGGGAAAGGCTTGTCACGATTTACCGACCTTCCATTTCTTAGCAAGATCGGTGAGCTTTTTGAGTTGTACCGACGAGAGTCCATCGACTTCTCGGAGAAGTTCGGGGATCCCAAGCGGTTCTCGTTGAATAATCCCCTCGAGGTCATCGGGAACCCGGCCAGCAAGAGCGATCCAAGCATCAGGATTTTCACCCAAGAGTTCGGCGATCTTCGAGGCTCGCTCGGCAGTCGGCGGATCGATGTTCTCTTGCTCGAGCTGCGAAATATAGGTTGAGCTCACCCCCACCATGGTGGCAAACTCTCGCAATCCAAACCCTCTTTCGAGGCGTTTTTCGCGAAGCGTCTTGCCAAATGATTTGATTTTCGGGGGCATTTCGAATCCTTGAATAATGCGAATTTGCGAAGGGTTGGTTTTACCGTTCGCTAAGCATTATCGTGACAGGGTCGCCGGTCAAGTATCGATCATGCCGAAAAGGTAAAATTTGCTAGCAAAGAATCCTGGCCAGCAACCGCGACTGGCTTTTCCAATCAATCACTGTGCAGGCCATTCGCAGCGCTCTTTCGTGAATCGTTGGTTTTCCTTCGGTTTGCTCGGGAAGGAAGAGTATTTTTTCCTGGACGCTTGGGCTCAGTAGGTTCAGATTCAAGATCTGAGACATCCGTGGTTGGCTCACATGGCAGAGTCTTGCCAGTTCGGTGACTCCGGAAACCTCGCCGCGATCAAGCATCCCTTGGTATTTGATCGCCAGGGCCATCAGGCGAGAGATCCGCGGGATACTTCCCCGAGGCCTGACTGGGACCACAGCATCCCCTGCCTGGATACGCTTTCGTCCTTTGTTGGACTTAGTCAATGTGATGGTCTGCGAAACGGTGATCATGCGGAAACTTCCTTTCTCGTATCTTGGAGCGATCGAATCGCGTCTGGGTAAAATGAAACCGAAATCGAACTGTTCCCTGCTGAGAACTCAATTTTTGAAACCACCAGCCGAATCAGTCGGCCTTTTTCTCGGCTTGTAAGTGCATTCCAGATCTCGTCGAAGTCCCGAACCGATTCGGCTGCTGCGACCCGATCGAAGGTGCAATTCTCAACGCTTGTTAGAGCGGAGACCACGCGAGCCAAGTCAGTTTCGCACTTAGCGATGCGGGTGTGCAAATCGGCGATCCGCGAGGCGGTGGCACCCGTCGGATCGTTCAAGATCGCGAGTTTGCCAAGCTCGGCATGGTCGCGGGAAAGTTGTCGCTGAAGTTGTTGGCGATTGGTTTCCAGCTCCTCGATTTGTTTGTTTTGGCCAGATTGGATTTGGGCGATGACCAGATTTTGTATTTCCGCATCGGCTCCGATCGACCGGATTTGATCCAAGACGGCTTGCTCGATTTCCGCGGCTGGAAGATTCGGGGTAGGGCAGGCATCTCTGCCACTTTTGATCGCTTGGATGCAGGAGTAATACCGGTAGATTTTCTCCTTCTTGCGAGTGAACGTGTGGACCATGGCATGGTCGCAAGCAGAGCACCGCAAGATGCCTTTGAGGATCGCCCCATGCTTGTTGATGAGCTGATTCCCTCGGCCACGGCCATTCGTTTTGAGTTGCTTCTGGACCGCGTCGAACATCGGAGCATCGATGATGGGCTCATGTTCTCCTTTGTGGATCACGTCCTTGTGGCGAATCAAACCGGCGTACAGGGGATTGGTCAGCAGCGTGTAGATCGAGCATTTGTCGAAGGGTTTTCCACCACGCAAGAGGCCATTTTTCGTCTTCCACTCTTTGCTCAGCCAACCGCGTTTGTTGACATCTTGGACGACCGGGAGCAAGGTCCCGAGTTCTTGGTAGAGCGAGAAGATACGTCGGACCCTGACCGCTTCTTCGGCGTTGACGACCAGCTTGGCGCTTGCGCTGGATCGATCGACATCGTAGCCAAGGATCGGGATGCCACCGGACCATTTCCCTTTCCGGCGCTGGGCAGCGATCTTGTCGCGGATCCGCTCGCCGATGATCTCTCGCTCGAACTGGGCGAAGGACAGCAAGATGTTTAGCGTCAGGCGACCCATCGAGTGGGTCGTGTTGAACTGCTGGGTCACCGAGACGAATGAAACCCCGTATTTATCGAAGGTTTCCATGATTCTGGAGAAGTCCATGAGCGAGCGGCTAAGTCGATCAACTTTGTAGACCACCACGCAATCGATCTTTCCGCTTTTGATGTCTTCGAGGAGTCGATTGAGAGCAGGTCGATCGAGGCTACCGCCCGAGAAGCCGCCATCGTCGTATTGCTCTGGCAAGCATTCCCAGCCTTCGAGCTGCTGGCTGGATATAAATGCTTCTGCTGACTCCCGCTGGGCATGCAGCGAATTGAATTCGAGCTCAAGCCCCTCTTCGCAGGATTTGCGGGTGTAGATCGCGCAGCGGTTCTTGGCGTTTGATTTTCGTGTTGGTTTCATCCGTTGCTCCTTAGTCGAAAGAATTGGAATCCGTTGACATGCGACCCTGTGATCGCGTTGGCGACCGCCGTGAGGGATTTGTATAGTTGGCCTTCGTACTCGAATCCGTTGTTGACGATCAGCACTCGGATCTGACGGCCCTTGTAATCTCGATGAAGCATCGAGCCTGGAGGTGGCAATCGCTGGTCCAAGGCGGGCCGCGACTGCACATCCGAAGTTACAAGTCTTGGTTGGATCGTCTCGCGTGGGGGTGTCACGCGCACTTCGGAATCGAGCGCCAACTCGGCCGCTCGGGCCCTGGCTCGCTCCGAAAGGTCACCTTCGGCGTTGGCTTGGAGTCGCCAAGCGATACGTCGGATTAGGTAGCGTTTGTTTCGGCTCCGGCATTTCTCGCCAAAGAGCGATTCGAATTGCCGGACGATTTGGGTGATAGTCAACGTTTTGAGGCGTGCGATCTCGGACGCTGTTGCAGCGTTCATGGTTGATTCTCAATCTGCTTGTGGGTTCTCGTGGTATCGAAGGCCGCGACTATTCGTCGTCGGCGTCGCTTGGATCCCCGAAGTCGGGTTGAGACACAGAGAGCCTGATTCCAGAGAGAAGCTCAAGGCTTGGGTCGCGAGAGTTCGCAGAGATTTTTGACCTTTGGTCCAGAATGCGGGCTAGGCCCAGGGCAAGAACCGCCGCGATGCGTTCGCGCCGCTGTTGGCTGGGAAGATCCGAGAAAGATTGATTCGACATGGCATATCCCACCGGGATGGAAGAAACGTGAGCTGGGACTCTCTCAGCTCACCCGGGTTATGTATGCCGTTGGTGAGAAAATGGGCGCGGAAGACCCAATGGGACAAGGTACAAGATGAGTGCGGACCCGCATGCTAGGTGGTGTGGGGAGGACGGTCAGCAATGGCCGTCCTTACCCGATTTATCGGGACTCCCTGTCGATTGAATCCAGTTCGTGGATATCCCGCCACCATGTCCGACGAGCATTGTATACGCTCCAGTCGGTTCGGACTGGTCCATCATTAACGCTGTCGTTGGTTTTGCACCGAATAGAGTATACGCGATTAAACGTCTTCCAAGGCAAGAGCCTCGCGTTCCAAATAGTTCGTACACGTATTCGACCAACCGGCGATACAAGCCCAGCGCCAAACATCGAGCCGAGACACATGCGACCAATTTTTTCGTCACTGCACATGATCCGCATCATTCCTCGACAGTTCAGACCAAGCTGCCAATGTGCCGTTGCGACAAAGCCATTCCAGTCAGGTTTTCGCTCGCGATCCCATAAATTACCGCCACTCTCGGTGAGTGTGTACCGAGGCCCAAGAGACCAATCTCCGGTTTCGACGTTGAATATGGGACCGATTCTCTCGTTTAGGAGTCGACGGTCTACCAATGAAGCAAGGGTTACGCGAAGCCGGTCGTCGTCGAGTGAATGCGAGTACGTACAGTTCATGTGGAAAGAGTAGTCGTCAGTCCGCAAATGATGAAACGCCAGCGACGTGTCAAAAAGGAAATCGAACAAGAGAAGTTCGTTGTCCGTTAGATCGGTCGCGTTTGTTCTTTTTGGTAGCTCCATGTGAGATGGGAATTCTGTGTCCCGATAACGACCGCGTTGACCGGGCCGCCGCCAATCAACATTGATTTCAGGAACGACGCGATCGGCGGCTCCGCGTCCAACGCTTTGGTACGCCCGTCATGGGCATTAGTTTATGGGGTTCAAGTCCCCTGTGCGAGATAGGAATCTCAAGGAGATCAGTATACCAAATGACCACTTCAAGAGAACAAGCACTAGGTGAAGGCAACTGCG
>Ga0315900_10001625_pt1 | contig 35788 bp, 31 predicted proteins | sample LakEriMetagenome_FD_203521 | JGI IMG/M metagenome (GOLD analysis project Ga0315900, IMG submission 203521) | Freshwater fungal communities from buoy surface, Lake Erie, Ohio, United States - Buoy 12 MA114 | ecosystem: Environmental > Aquatic > Freshwater > Lake > Lake biofilm | place: USA: Lake...
TCTTTTAATACTCGCGTCAACTAAGTTATTATCGAATGACAATACAAAACCGCCAATTAGGTCTTCGTTGGTATGTGTTGTTAATTCAATTGTTGTGAATTGAGTTTCAGCTTTAATTTTTGTTTCAATAGCTTGCTTTAATGTGTCGCTAATGGCTACAGCAGTTGTCAAACTAACTTGATGTATTCCTTTTAATGCGTTGTATTGCTCTATGAATGCAGTGGCTATTTCTGGCAATGCGCTTTCTCTACCCTTTTTAATCAATAAAACAACAAAAGATAAAGACAATGCGCTCACTGCATCTTTAATGACAGCAAGTACAATGGCATTCTTTTGATCTGCTTTGATAATCGGGCTTCTTAACACATTTACAAAATCATGGCTTTGTGCGCAAACTGCTTGAAAATATTTCATGTCAGCATGTACTGCGTCCAAATGATTTTGCTCAATGGCTAAATCAAGTAAGCTCTTTGCGTATCTTCCTGCTAAACGTACGTTGGGCATTTCTTACTTTTTAATTTAACTTAACTCCTTCAGCAATTTGTTTAATATAGCTTTCTTGTTCTGCTTTATTAGACAACTCTTTTCTTAATATTTTTTCAGCCACCTCTACTACCAAACTGCCTACCTGATTTTTTACTTCAGTCAAGGCAGCATTTTTTTGTTGCGTAATCGCTAATTGTGCGTCGCTAATAATGCGCTCGTATTCTTGCTTCGCTTTATCTTTCGCATCCGTAACCATTTTATCGGCCGTATCTTTTGCATCTTTAATCATGCCAGCTCTTTCTTCACGTGCTTTTGCCAACAATGCTTCATTTTCATTTTGCATTGCAGCAATTTCTGCTTTCATCTTATCGGCACGCAATAAAGCTTCTTCTATACCGCTTTCACGCTCAGCAATTGCTTTTAACATTGGCTTCCAAGCAAACTTGCCTAATACAATCAAGAGTATCAAAAACGCAATGGTGTTCCAAAATACCAAACCGATATCTGGCAACACAAGAGGGTTTACTTCTAATAAAAACATACTATTCGTTTATCTTAATGAATGAATCAAATAAAAAATAGGCCTTTCGCCCTGTGCTAGGGCCTATTTAGTTCTTTAAAAAAATCCTTAACAGATTATCCGTTACCCAAAAGGGCAACTACCACAGCGAACAAGGCAACAGCCTCTACGAACGCAGCAGCAACAATCATGTTAGAACGGATTTCGTTAGCAGCTTCTGGCTGACGAGCAATACCTTCAACAGCACCCTTACCAATCATACCGATACCAATTCCAGCACCGATAGCTGCTAATCCAGCGCCAATTGCGGCAACACTTCCTACTACCATTTTTTTACGTTTTAATTGTTATTGAAAAAAGATTTAAAATAAATTTTAATGATGTGCTACATTTTTATGTCCATCATGGTCATGGGCTTCATGATGGTGTTCTTCTGTTGCCATACCAATATACATGGCACTCAACATTGTGAAGATGTAAGCTTGTAAAAAAGCTACCAACAATTCAATCAACCCAATAAACACAGCAAACGGCACTGCAATAGCAGAAGCATACACTGTTTTGAATATAAAAATTAAACAAATCAAACTTAATACTAGAATATGCCCTGCAGTGATGTTAGCGAACAATCGAATCATCAAAGAGATAGGCTTAGTAAATACACCAATTAATTCAATTGGCGCTAAGAACAACTTCATGCTCCAGTGCATGCCTGGCATCCAAAAAATGTGTTCCCAATAATTTTTATTCGCACTTAAATTAACGACTACGAATACACATACTGCTAAAGTCATTGTGAAAGCAATATTACCACTCACATTCGCACCGCCTGGAAAAAATGGAACCAACCCTAAAAAGTTATTCACTAAAACCAAAAAGAAAATGGTTAATAAAAAAGGCATGTATTTTGCAAACTTCTTTTTACCAATATTTGGAATCGCAACTTCGTCTCTTACAAATAACACAATTGGCTCCATAAAAGATTGAACGCCCTTTGGTGCAGATTTGATACCCGTTTTTTTATACGCACCTGCTGCTGTAAGGAGTACAGTTAAAAGAATGAATACCGATACAAATAAAGAGGCTACGTTTTTAGTGATTGAAAAATCCCATAAACCTTTAGACGCTTCCACGTCCACTACTTCTGTTGCACCCTCTAACTTCACAATCTTCACCTTGCCTTCAATAATTTTATAATCAAAATTACCCTTGTATACAATATGCTCATGGTGTTCATTCATGAACTTCGCAGATGAGAAAACTTCAAATCCTTTTGGCGTATATAAAATCACTGGTAAAGAAAGTGAAGTTTCTCCCCATAAATGCCAGCTATGGTCGTCTTTAATGTGGTCTAAGATTGTCTCAGTCACATTGAATGCTTTTGCTTCGTGTCCTTCCGTTTTTGCTTCGTGACTTTCTGCTTTTTCATTCGCAAATGCATTACCAGAAAATGCCAATGTAAACAAGCTCAAACACAATACCAGTAAAGATTTAATACGTATAGATGCCATAGTGATCTCAAAATTTGCGGCAAAGATAGGGATAAAGCTGCTGAAAATTCATAATATTTAGCAGAAATATAGCATGAAAAGAAATGTTTACTAATCAGCTAAACATTTGATTTTCAATTAATTAAAAAATTGAGCACCCTTTTTGGGATCAAATTGCATTTCATTTAGGGCCTTGTAAAATCCGCCCTGTTCCATTAAGGACTGATGCGTGCCTTTTTCAATGATTTTTCCCTGCTCCAGCACAAGGATCTGGTTGGCCTTTCGGATGGTGGACAATCGATGCGCAATCACGATAGATGTTCTACCCTGAATCAAAGTTTCAATTGCTTTTTCTATGAGTTGCTCACTCTCAGTATCGATAGAAGAAGTGGCTTCGTCTAAGATTAAAATGCTAGGATTATACAAAAGTGCTCTAATAAAACTTAACAGTTGTCTTTGTCCCAAACTTAATGTGGCACCGCGTTCCATGACATGGTATTGATACCCTCCAGGTAATTGCATAATAAAATCATGCATGCCAATCATCTTTGCTGCTTCCTCCACTTGTTCGGGACGAATAGATGGATTGCGTAAAGTGATATTATCATACACAGAACCAGAAAATAAAAACACATCCTGTAAAACAACTCCTATTGATGCCCTTAAACGGTCTAGTGCATAGTCTTCAATTAAGACCCCGTCTAATAAAATTTGCCCTGCTTGGTATGGATACAAGCGATTCAATATACTAATGATGGAGGTTTTTCCACTACCTGTTGGTCCTACTAAAGCCACCGTTTCTCCTGCAGCTACCGTAAAATTTAAATCATTTAAAATCCAATTGGGTGCTTGATAAGCAAATTGTACATTTTTAAATTCAATGGCGCCATGAATTTGAGCAGGTGCATGTTCACCCTGATCTAAAGTGACATCTTCGTTGTCTAAAATTTTAAAGACACGTTCCGCAGCAACCATCCCCATTTGCAGTACATTGAACTTGTCTGCAATCATACGAAGCGGTCTAAAAATCTGATTTAAAAATAAAATAAACGCCACCAGCATCCCTGCATCTAAACTTTGTCCAGCCACCCACCAAACAATTAATCCAATGCTTAAGGCCAACACCACTTCGACTACTGGAAAAAAAACAGAGTAAGCAAATATGGCTTTGATATTTGCATTTTTATGGTGCTCGTTGATGGCATCAAATTTTTTCATCTCTTTTTCTTCCGCTGCAAAAGCCTGTACCACTTGCATACCAGAAATATGTTCTTGCACAAAAGCATTGAGCGCTGCGACTGCATTACGTACTTGAACAAAACTTTTATTGACACTTTCTTTGAAAAAATAAGTGGCTACAATCATGATAGGAAATGGAATTAAACAAATCAAAGTCAATTCCCAATTGATAAAAAACATCGTCGCCAAAGTCACTAAAATCGTTAACATGTCTGCGATAATAGGAATCAGTCCATCTGAAAAAATATCATTAATACTTTCAATATCATTGATTGTTCTTGTTGTCAATGTACCAATAGGCGTTTTATCAAACTGACGCATTTCCCAGTACATAATTTTTTGATACACTTTATTCCTTAAATCTCGAATCACTTGTTGCCCTAGCCAAGACATACCATAGGTGAAACAAAAACGAAACAAAGTTTCAAGAACTATGAATGCCACTTGAAAAAGGGATATCGCCAGTATTAATTGTACGACCGAATTAAAAGCTTCAGAAGGCAAAACTGAATGCACCCATGGAGGCAGGTTAACTTGTTTACCAATTGCCAAGTTCACCGTAGCCTGAATCAAATAAGGTCGGATGGGGGTAGCAAAAGCTAAAAAGATGCCTAAAAACACATTGATCCAAAAAATAAATCGATAAGGTCCGACGAAAGAAAATACCCTACTTAAGATAGCTGATTTGAATATGGGTTTAGGCTGAGTAGATGACATAGCAAAGTAAAGTTACACCGCTTTTACGTATTTTCGTATAAGCATGGAAAGTACCGATCAAGAATTATTGAATGCAGTTGTAACGCCCTACAACTTGACTGACGAACAAGAGAAAAAAGAAATTGTTCGTCACTACCGTGCATTGCTTAGAACACTTAGAACTAAACTTAAAAAAGGCGATCGGGAATTGCTAAGAACCGCATTTGAAATGGCCACTGAAGCGCATAAAACAATGCGTCGTAAAAGTGGCGAGCCCTATATCTTACACCCTATTGCTGTTGCGATGATTGCAGCAGAGGAAATTGGATTAGGTGTACGAAGCACCATCTGTGCTTTATTACATGATACGGTAGAAGACACCGACATCACATTAGATGATATCAGAAGAGAATTTGGAAATGAGATTGCAAAGATTGTGGATGGATTGACAAAAATTGCAAATGTGATGGACACCAATAGCAGTCAACAAGCAGAGAATTTCAAAAAAATCTTACTCACTTTGACGGACGACCCAAGAGTGATCCTGATCAAACTTTCGGACAGATTGCACAATATGCGTACGATGGACTCGATGAAGAAAGAGAAGCAATTAAAAATTGCCTCTGAAACCATTTGGGTATATGCCCCACTCGCACACAGAATGGGTCTTTACAATATGAAGACCGAATTAGAGGATCTGGCCATGAAATACATGGAGTCAGCTACCTACCATGATATTGCCAAAAAATTAGCAGAAACAAAAAGAGAACGCACTAAATATATCAATGAGTTTGTTAAACCATTAAAGGAGAAATTAAGTCAATCCGAATTGCAATTTGATATTTTTGGTCGTCCAAAAAGCATTCATTCTATTTGGAATAAAATAAAAAAGAAAGGCGTAAGCTTTGAAGAAGTCTATGATCTTTTTGCAATCCGTATCATTCTTGATGTCCCATTAGAAAAAGAAAAAGAAGCCTGTTGGAAAGTGTATTCCATTGTAACAGATGAATACCTTCCCTCCCCTGAACGATTAAGGGATTGGTTAAGCAATCCAAAGAGCAATGGCTACGAAGCACTGCACACCACAGTAATGGGACCAGATGGTAAATGGGTAGAAGTACAAATTCGAAGCAAAAGAATGAATGAAATTGCAGAGAAAGGATTGGCTGCGCATTTTAAATACAAAGAAGAGGCGCCACAAAGTGAAGACCGTTTTGATAAATGGTTTATTCAGATTAGAGAAGCATTGAGCAATCAAGAGGAAGAAGGGATTGATTTCTTACAAGACTTTAAGACTTCTTTTTTAGCAGAAGAAATTTATGTCTACACCCCTAAAGGTGAGGTAAAAATGTTGCCCGTCAATAGTTCTGCACTTGACTTTGCGTTTTATATCCATACTGCAATTGGATCAAAATGTATTAGTGCAAAAGTGAACCACAAATTGGTACCCATTAGCCATAAATTAAGAAGTGGCGACCAGATAGAAATCATCACTAGTAATAAACAAAAACCTACAGAAGATTGGTTGAATAATGTGGTGACTGCAAAGGCAAAAAACAGTATCAAAGATGCGCTAAGAGAGGATAAGAAAACTATTTCAGAAGAAGGAAAATATACAGTTCAACGCAAACTAGAAGGAATTGGTGCAGTGTATAGTCCATATAACTTGGACCAATTAATGAACTTTTATAAATTACCTAGCCAGTTAGATTTATTGTATAAAATCGCAACAAAATCTATAGACTTAAAAGAACTTAAAAGCTTTCATGTTATTGGCGACAAAATTGAAGCACCAAAGCCAATCCTGGCTGTTCCAGATCCAAATATAGAACCCCATGTTTACAAGCCCCTTCCAAAAAAAGGGGATTCGGAATTGATCATTTTTGGGGAATCAAGTGATAAGATCAAATACAATCTAGCAAAATGTTGTAATCCTATTCCAGGTGACGATGTATTTGGATTTGTAAGTACAGGTAAAGGATTAATCATTCATAGAACAAGCTGCCCGAATGCAACACAACTATTAGCCAATTATGGTCATCGAGTTGTCAAAACCAAGTGGGCAAAAAATAAAGAAATCTCCTTCCTAACAGGGCTTAGTATCATTGGATTAGACGATGTTGGGGTAGTGAATAAAATCACCACCATTATTAGTGGCGACCTCAAGATTAATATTGCAGCATTGACCATTGAATCCAAGGATGGTATGTTCGAAGGCACCATCAAGGTCTTTGTGCACGATAAAGATGAATTAGAGCTATTGGTAAGTCGCATCCAAAACCTTCACGGCATTCAAAAAGTGACCCGTTTTGATACAGATTTGATCTAAAGTTGAGTAATCAACAGTATGGGAAAAATTTGTGTGAAAACATTTCTTTTTATGCTGCCCTTAAATAGGTAATCCCCGTTTCTAGACATATTTTTGCATCTCAAATTCAAATTTATGGTAGACGTTATTTTAGGACTTCAATGGGGTGATGAAGGTAAAGGAAAGATTGTGGATTATTTTGCACCCAACTACGATGTGATTGCTCGTTTTCAGGGTGGTCCAAATGCAGGACACACTTTATATGTGAATGGCACTAAAATGGTCTTACACCAAATCCCATCAGGCATCTTCCATCAAGATAAAATTAATATCATTGGCAATGGCGTTGTATTAGACCCAGTGACTTTGAAAAAAGAGTGTGATGCCGTTGCAACGATGGGCATTGATGTAAAAAAGAATCTGTTTATTTCTGAGCGTACTAATATCATTATCCCTAGCCATAGAGCTTTAGACAAAGCTTCTGAATTGTCTAAGGGTGAAGCTAAAATTGGTTCTACTTTAAAAGGAATTGGCCCAGCTTATATGGACAAGACAGGCAGAAACGCTTTAAGAGTGGGTGACTTATTAGATAAAAAGTTTATCAGCAAGTATATTGCTTTAAGGATGAAGCATCAAAAGATTTTGGATAGCTATAATTTCAATGAAGACATTTCTGAAATGGAAACTGAATTTTTTGAAGCCATTGAGTTTTTAAAGACAATGAATATTATCAATTGCGAATACTTTATAAATGATCAAATTTCAAAAGGTAAAAAAGTATTAGCAGAAGGCGCGCAAGGTTCTATGCTAGATATTGATTTTGGTACTTTCCCATTTGTAACTTCAAGCAATACGATTTCAGCTGGGGTTTGTACTGGCCTTGGTGTTTCTCCAAAACTAATTGGCGAAGTATTTGGGATTTCAAAAGCTTATTGTACAAGAGTTGGTAGTGGCCCCTTCCCTACGGAATTACATGACGAAAAAGGAGAAGAGTTAAGAAAAATTGGAAGTGAATTTGGTGCCACAACAGGACGTCCAAGAAGATGTGGTTGGATTGACCTAGTTGCATTGAAATATACTTGTATGATCAATGGTGTAACGCAGATTATTATGACCAAAGCAGATATTCTAGATTCATTTAAAGAATTAGAATTAGGTATTGCATATGAAATGGAAGGCAAACAGATTGATTATGTGCCATTTCAATTGGTTGGTACCCCTGTAACCCCTATCTGGAAAAAAATGGCAGGATGGGATGTAGATACCACCAAAATGAAAAATGATGCTGAATTGCCAGCTACCATGAAAACATATATTGATTTTATTAATAAATATTTAGGCGTACCTGTAAAGTATGTATCCAATGGTCCGGGTAGAGATCAAATTGTACATTTATAGTCAAAAAAAAGCAATAAAAAAAGTCGCATAATTTTTGATAAATAAAATTTTCATTTGAAATTTACATAAATATTTTGATTGAGTTATGGCAGTGAAATCTACAAAAGAGAAAAAGACAGCGACCCCAAAAAATGGCGTAGTCAAAGCTGAAAAATCAAGCAAGACATCTTCAAAAAAAAATGAGGATGACGAGGACGATGATTTGGAAGATGAGGATGAGTCTGACGATTGGGGTAAGACAGAAGAGGATGATGACAGCTGGGATCCTGACTTTGCAGAATTTGATATGCCTAAAACAACTAAGAAAGCAGGCAAAGCAAAAAAAGGTGAGGACGATGATTTTGGTTTAGAGGAAGACTTGAATTTAGAGGAGGATGACTTGTTTGACGAGAAAGATGAATTCGATGACGATTTTTAAATAATTAATCGTTGTCCTGATATAAAGATTGTATTGAGGCCTGTAAAATTTGATTTTTATGGGCCTCAAATATTTTAGCCTCTTTAGTAGGCAGTACAATTGTGTAGGATTTTCCAGATGACAATTGTTGATCCATATTTGGATTTAATTCCTTTAAATATGATAAAGGCATTTTTAACCATATAGCGATTGTTTTTGCATTGAACCTTCCCGCAATCATCATTTTTTCCATGCCTACTTGTTCAGTGCTTATTTTTGTTCCCCCCGCATTTTGATTTTTGTCAAATTCTGACATTGATACCCCCTCAAAAATGGCATGTGTAGCAATGAATTTTTTTACATGGTTTCTGGTTTCCAATGGTAGTTCATATTGCAATGCCCAAAAGTCTTTTGTTTTCTTTTTTTCAATTGCTTTACTGAGTCTTCCTGCTCCACCATTATAGGCGGCCACCACCAATAACCAATCCCCAAATTGTTGGTATAATTCTTTAAGTATGATTGCTGCGGCTTGTGTACTTTTTTGATAATCCATACGCTCATCGTTGGGAAGCAATTTTAAACCTAATCGGGTTGCTTCTGCTGGCATAATTTGCCAAGGACCTGCAGCACCTGCCCAAGAAACAACTTGCGAACTTAAATGACTTTCTATGACACTTAAATATTTTAACTCCACCGGTATGCCATTGGCAGTTAAAATTTCATCGTATAAATTAAAGTATGGTTTTGCCCAGGTTTTCATCTTTCTCAAACCTGCAGCTTCTTTTTCCATATAGGATTGCACAAAACTGATTGCCTTGGGATGCATTTCAATGACAAAAGACTTGTCTTTATTTGGCACTTGCTGCACATTGAATAAACTACTAAATCCAATCCTATTCAATGTCAAACTATCTTGCGCAGCAATACTACCAAAGCAAAAAAGTACACAATAAATGAGTAATACTGGTCTCATAGTAAAGAGGCTAAGCTTGCGCACAAAGTGATGCAATGGTCTCTAACGGACCATAGTAGAATAGGTGTAAAAGTGAAAAGCAGATCGATGATTAAGAAGCTTTCTCGTCCTTCTCTTTTATGCCTTCTTCGATTTCTTTTTTCACGTTATTTTTAGCATCATTGAATTCGCGGATACCTTTACCTAATCCACGCATGAATTCAGGGATTTTACGACCGCCAAACATGACTAAAATAACTACGCCAATAATTAATAATTCTTGAAATCCTAAGTTGCCCATAATGTATCGTTTAGAATGATAAAGGTAATGCAAATAGCACAAAAAAAGGTCCTCGAATAGAGGACCTTTGTATAATTTAAGCGATTAGGCTTAGAATCTTTTTTCTTTAATACGAGCGCTCTTACCGCTTCTGTCGCGTAAGTAGTACAATTTAGCACGACGTACCTTACCAGACTTGTTTAAAACGATACCATCTATGTTTGGAGATAAGAAAGGGAACAAACGCTCCACACCCACCCCATCAGAGATCTTACGAACGGTAAAAGTAGCTGTTGCTCCAGTTCCTTGGGTCTTAATTACATCCCCACGGAAGCTTTGGATACGCTCTTTACCACCCTCTACGATCTTGTAGTTTACGGTAATATTATCACCAGCCTTGAATGCTGGATAAGATTTCTTTGCTGTTAATTGCTCGTGTACGAAGTTTACTGCTACGCTCATAATTCATTTTTTTTGCGGAGGGCAAAGGTAGGGTTACCCTTGCGATTCTCCAAATTATTTGACCCAAATATTAAAATCCGTGCTTTTTAGGGCCTGTTCTACTTGTTATGCGCCTATCTGGCAATGTTTACAGCACGTTTTTCACGAATAACCGTTACTTTGATTTGACCCGGATAGGTCATTTCGGTCTGTATTTTTTGGGCAATTTCAAAGCTCAATTGGTCAGAGGATTGGTCTGTTACCTTCTCTGCTTCTACAATCACCCTTAATTCACGTCCAGCTTGGATGGCATATGCCTTCTCAACACCTTGATAACCAAGTGCTAAGTTTTCCAAATCCTTGATACGTTGAATATATTGTTGCATGATTTCGCGTCTCGCACCCGGTCTTGCACCACTGATAGCGTCACAGGCCTGAATGATTGGTGAAATCACATACTGCATTTCCATTTCATCATGGTGGGCACCAATGGCATTCACCACTGCTGGATTCTCACCATATTTCTCGGCTAATTTAGCCCCTAATAATGCGTGGCTTAATTCAGTTTCTTCATCAGGTACTTTACCTATATCGTGTAATAAACCGGCACGTTTTGCCAATTTAGGATTCAATCCTAATTCAGCTGCCATGATACCGCATAAATTAGCCGTCTCACGAGAGTGCATCAATAAATTTTGTCCGTAAGATGAACGGAAACGCATTTTACCAATAATACGAATCAACTCTTTATGTAAACCATGGATACCTAATTCAATCACAGTACGCTCACCAATCTCTGCAATTTGCTCTTCCAATTGGCGACGTGTTTTATCTACTACTTCCTCGATACGTGCTGGGTGGATACGACCATCAGCCACTAATCTTTGTAAACTTAAACGTGCAATCTCTCTTCTCAATGGATCAAATGAAGACAACAAAATCGCTTCTGGCGTATCGTCTACAATCAAGTCAACACCTGTGGCAGCTTCAATGGCACGAATGTTACGACCTTCTCTACCAATGATCTGTCCTTTCATTTCGTCAGACTCCAAATTGAATACAGTCACTGTATTTTCAATCGCTACTTCAGCAGCTGTTCTTTGAATAGATTGAATGATAATTTTTCTTGCTTCCTTATTTGCTTTTTGTTTAGCATCTTCAATAATGTCTTGTTGTAAAGACAAAGCCTGCGTTTGCGCTTCGTTCTTTAAGCTCTCAATCAATTGCTGTTTTGCATCTTCTGCTGTAAGGTTGGCAATTTTTTCGAGACGACGAATATGCTCTTCTTGGTGTTTCTCTAACTCGCCGCGCTTGATATTCACAAGATCAATTTCACGATTTAATTTTTCTTTAATCGCTTCGTTGTCATTGATTTGTTTATCTAATACAACCGCCTTTTGATTGATACTTAATTCGTGTTGCTTAATTCTATTTTCAGCTTCTCCGATTTTCTTGTTCTTCTCTAATAATTCACGATCGTGGTCTGCCTTCAATTGAACAAAACGCTCTTTTGCTTCTAATTGCTTTTCTTTCTTGATGGTCTCGGCCCTTAATTCTGCTTCTTTTAAAATGCTAGCGGCTTGATTTTCTGCATCTTCGACTTGCTTTTTGGTATTCTTGGCGAAAGCAAAACGCCCTATCAGTAAACCTCCTATTCCAGAGGCTGCCCCGATGATCAATAATAATATTGTTTGGTCCATTGTTTAATCTTGTTGTGTTAAATAAAATCACCCTACTTCTTCTTTAAGGTTAGGCAACGAAGATAAACAATTAATGTAAAGATTGGTCCGAATAGACCCAATAATGTATTATAAGTTGGTATTTACTAGCACTTTATCAATGGAGGCCGACATGCTATCAATTTGGGCCTGTATGTCCTCCATTTCAAAGAGTTTCTGGCCATTTTGCTGCTGTTCTGTGGTGAACCATAATAGGACCATGGAGATATAATCCTGGGTATCACTACCTGCGTAAAGGGTCTTGTACTCGACCATTTTTTGGTTGATCAAGGCAGCCGTTTTGCGCACTGCCTCCTCGTCCTTAGGGCTAATTTTTACCCTATAATTCCTGTCTGCAATCAATATGTTGACAGGGATTAGGTTTTCTGGGGTATCGTTTAGTTGATCGGACATGTTTAAGGATTCAGGTTTTGAATGCAGTGGTCAATTTCTTTGATAAAATCGTCTATTTTCTTGTTCAAAGCTGCTTTTTCTGCAGGGTCCATTTGTTGTGCAGGTCGCATCTGCGCTGTAATCAAAGCAGCCTGTTCATTTTTAAGATCGTTTTGGAGCTGCGTTATTACAAGTTGATGCTCCGCCAAAGTCCCCTTAAGTTGGTGGTTTTCCTTCTCCAGGGCAAGTTGTCGCTTTAGCAAAGCTTGCAGTTTTTCTTGGAGGCCTAATAAAGCGGTCTGTAAATCAGACATGGAACTTTGTTTATGACTTGAATGTACTTATTTTCTTATTTCTGCTTGAATATTTTTTTCAAAAGCGGCAATTAATTTTTTCATCATGGCGTCGATCTCTGTATCCGTTAATGTGGCCGATCCAGCATTGAAAACAAAATTAATTGCAACCGATTTTTTATTCAACCCCAATTTATCACTTACAAAAATATCAAATACACGTGTCTCTTTCAAAGCATCTAACTGCACTGTTTTAATGGCTTGTTCAATTGCGGAATAAGCAACGGCTTCATCAATCACCAATGCAAGGTCTCTTTCGACAGATGGATATTTAGAGATCTCTTGGTATTTTACCGATCCAGATAAGTATGCATTGAATAATGTGGCAAGATCAAAGTTTAAAAATCCTACTGCTTGCTTAATATCAAATTGGGCTAATTTTTTAGCACCCACTAATTCTATTGTTCCAAGAACAGTCTTCCCTGCAATGACTTCGAACTGTCCTTGCCCAATTGGATTGAAATTAACTTTTTTCAATCCTAATAATTCACAAAGCGCCAAGGCAACTCCTTTAAGTACAAAGAAATCCTGCGCTGCCCCTTTTGTCCTCCAGCTGTCTTGCACTTGCTTGCCGGAAAGATAGATGGCTAAAGTTTCTTGTTCTTGGTATTTCCCTGCTGCCGTCTTAGCATATATCTTGCCCATTTCAAAGAAGGAGATGGACTCGTTTTTTCTGTTGTTGTTGTATGCAATGGTTTCTAAGCCTGTCTCTAACATGGTTGGTCGCATCACATCCAAATCCGCACTTAAACTATTCAACATTTTTACAGTTGTCTCTAATTGTGCTTCTGTAAAATATTTACTGTTGGTTATCGAGTTGGTTAAAATTTCTGTGTAACCACGACCTACTAAATAATTGGCAATTTTATTTTTAAACTGCTCTTTTGTTTCAAGTAAATCTACTGAAGGACTAATGGTGATAGCAGTTGGAATTTCAATATTATCTAAACCATCAATACGTAAAATTTCTTCGACTAGGTCGGCAGCAATGCTTATGTCAGGCTTGTTATAAGGTACTGCCACTTGAATGCTTTCAGCATCTTGATGCAATATTTCAAATCCTAAACTTGTTAAAATAGCCGCTGCTTTATCGGATGCATATTGTTTACCACTTAATTTTTTTAAGTACGCAAATGTCATAGACACTTTCACTTTCTCGGCAGGATTCGGATATACATCTACCACTTGACTGCATTTGCCTCCAGCAATTTCCTGAATCATTGCCGCTGCTTTTTCTAGCACTTTCACTGTATTTGCAATGTCTACCCCTTTTTCGAAACGTGTTGCAGCATCTGTTCTTAATCCATGGTGCACCGATGTTTTACGAATATGAACATTTTCAAACCAAGCGCTTTCTAAAAAAATACTGCTTGTAGATGCACTCACGCCACTATGTAAACCACCAAAAACACCAGCTATACACATTGGCTTTTCGATATCACAAATCATTAAATCCTCTGCCGTTAATTTTCTTTCTTTCTCATCCAATGAAGTGAACAAACTATTAGGATCACATTTTTTCACTACTACTTTTTTGCCTTGAATTTTTGCAGCATCAAAGGCATGCAATGGCTGACCCGTTTCATTTAAAATGAAATTGGTGATGTCTACAATATTATTGATAGATCTTGCGCCAATAGATTGCAATTTATTTTTCAACCATGCTGGAGATGGCCCCACTTTCACACCTTCAATTAAAATACCACTATACCTACCACATGCTTCTGGATTTTCAATCACCACCTCATAAGGCGCAATAGATGCATCGATGGTAGGTAATTGCTTAAATGGACTAATTGGTTCTGCTTTTGTTGCATGGTAAGTTAAATAAGCACAAACATCTTTAGCAACTCCATAATGACTCATCGCATCCATCCTGTTTGGTGTCAAACCTATTTCATAAATCCAGTCTTGATAATAATCATATAATTCGGCCACAGGTGTTCCTACTTTCATCGCTGCATCTAAAACCATGATACCTGCATGGTCTTCACTTAAACCAATCTCATCTTCTGCGCAAATCATCCCTTCACTTTCTTCTCCTCTTATCTTGGCCAATTTCATGGTGATTTGCGCGCCTGCTTTTGGATAAATGGTTGTACCTATTTGCGCAACAACTACTTTTTGTCCTACTGCCACATTCGATGCACCACAAACAATATTCAATGGTCGATCTGTGCCCACATTTACCTTCGTCAGTTTTAATTTATCTGCATTGGGATGTTGAACCAATTCAAGTACTTCCCCAACCACCAAACCTTGAAGTCCTCCTTTAAAATTTTCATACATCTCTAAGGACTCAACTTCTAAACCTATCGATGTCAATATGGTAGATAACTCTTCTTTGGGAATTGGAGCTGGTAAATATTCACACAGCCAGCGATAACTAATGGTCATGATGCTACTTTAAGGTACGATTCAAAAATACAATTTTATGTTTAAATAACCCGTGCATAACCTATGAATAACCCGTTAATAACTGTAATTTTAATGTGCAAATCCCCTTAGAACGGTCTGTGAATAAGCCTATTGGATAATTAAATTTCGAGATGCCGAATTTTGAAAGGATTTTCGCAGTAAGAAAAGCAAGTTTTATTATGGCCCTACCTAACCTCAATACAAGATCAACCACAAGAAAAAAAACTAGTTCTGTAGATGTGAGTGCCATGATGTACGGAAAAATTCCGCCGCAAGCAAGAGAATTGGAGGAAGCGATTCTTGGAGGTATTCTTTTAGAGAAAAGTGCATTTGATACGGTGACAGAAATTTTAAAGCCGGAATGTTTTTATGTAGAAGCGCATCAAATGATTTTTCAGTCGATGCAAAGCTTGCAGCAAAAGAATATGCCTATTGACATGTTAACGGTGGTAGAAGAATTAAAAATGCGCGAGTATTTGGACCAGGTTGGTGGCGCTTATTATATTTCTAAATTAACCAATGTTGTTGTTTCTACAGCGAATATAGATGCGCACTCAAAAATTGTTTTACAGAAATTTATTCAAAGAGAGCTCATTAGAATTAGTGGTGAAATTATTAGCAATTCTTACGAAGACAGTACCGATGTTTTTGACTTATTAGATGAGAGTGAAACAAAAATGTTTAATATCACCAACAACTACTTAAAGAAAAACTTTGTAGACATTGGCAATGCTTTAGCAGAATCAATTACACGTATAGATGAATTAAGAACTAAAAAAGACGAGATATCTGGTGTGCCTAGTGGATTCGCATCTTTAGATAGAATCACTTTTGGATGGCAGCCAACAGATTTAATCATTTTAGCAGCCCGTCCTTCTGTGGGTAAAACCGCATTCGCATTGAACTTGGCGCGTAATGCAGCATTGCATCCTACAAAGCCTCAGGGTGTAGGATTCTTTAGTTTAGAGATGAGTGCCTCTCAGTTAGTGCAACGTATTTTGAGTGCGGAGAGTGAAATTAAAATGGAAAAAATTTCAAGAGGTAAATTAGAAGATTACGAATACCAACAATTGCATACCAAGGGTATCAACCGATTAGAGTCTGCACCAATTTATATTGACGATACTGCTGCCTTAAATATTTTTGAGTTCAGGGCAAAAGCAAGAAGATTGGTAAACAAACATGATGTTAAAATCATCATCATTGACTACCTACAATTAATGAGCGGAACTGGTGACAGAAATTCAAATAGAGAACAAGAAATTAGCAATATATCTCGAAGCTTAAAGGCATTAGCGAAGGAATTGAACGTGCCAATTATCGCCTTATCACAGTTGAGTCGTGCGGTGGAAACCAGAAAAGAAAGTAAGATGCCTCAATTGAGTGATTTACGTGAATCAGGTGCGATTGAACAAGATGCCGATATGGTCATGTTCATTTACAGACCAGAATATTATGAAGTAATGAGCAACGAGATGGGCGAATCTACAATGGGTGAAACGCATATCAGGATTGCAAAGCATAGAAATGGCTCATTGGATTTAATTAAATTAAGAGCAAGATTAGATGTACAGAAATTCGAGGAATGGGATGGCGCAACAGGCATACCTGGACTCGGTAATAATTATAAACCCCTCTCTTCAAATATAGGCGGATCAGATGCGCAAGATGGAGGAAGATTTTTTATTCAAGGAAGTAAAATGAATGGCGGAGAATTTGATGATGACTCAAACGATGATCAACCATTCTAAATTGTTTTTATGTCTGTTCCTTATTTTTACGAACCATTGATTGCAACTGGGATGACGCAGTTTACTTTGAGTGAGACCTCTAGTAAACATTGTGTGCAAGTACTAAGGATGGACGTAGGCGAACAAATAGATATCACGAATGGACAAGGAGGATTATTTCATGCAACCATTCAGGTGGCGCATAAAAAGAATGCGGTTGTTACGATTACCGCATCTACCCAAACAGATCCTCCTAAACAAAAATTACAACTAGGCATTTCTTTATTAAAAAATGCCGTGCGATTAGAATGGCTTTTTGAAAAAGCAACAGAGATTGGTGTGACCAGTATTACTCCTTTAGTTTGTGAAAGAACAATTCACGAACGTTTCAAAACAGATAGAATGCAACAAATTATTCAATCTGCCATGATTCAAAGTCAACAAACCTGGCTACCTGTTTTATCAGAACCTATGCCCTTGCTGCAATTCATAACAAAGAGCAGTGCAGCTCAAAAGCTCATCGCACACTGTGAGCCATTGCATAAAACTAGCATCCAATCCATTGAACCTAGTGATGACTTATTGCTACTTATAGGCCCTGAAGGCGATTTTGCTCCATCAGAAATTGAAGCTGCCATTGCCAAGGACTTCATGCCAATTGATCTTGGCCCTACCCGACTCAGAACAGAGACTGCAGGTATTTTTGCGTTAAGTTGCTTAAAAAATTTCTAATTTGCAATTATGAAAGTCATTGAAGTCAATACACCCGAATTAGATCAATCCTTTGTAACAATCAATGCCCTTATCAATAAGGACAATCCAAACTATATTCGACCTTTAGACAATGAAGTGTTAGATACTTTTAATCCTTCAAAGAATAAATTATTTAAAGATGGTGCTGCGAAAAGATGGATTGTACAAGACCAAACAGGCAATACCATCGGCCGAATTGCTGCATTTCATTATAAAAAATATATCAATAAAGGCACCGATTTCCCAACTGGCTGTATCGGATATTTTGATGCAGTAGATGATCAACTTGTAGCGAACCTTTTATTTGATACAGCAAAAGCATGGTTAATGTCCGAGGGTATGGAAGCCATGGATGGACCAGTGAATTTTGGTGATCGAGATAAATGGTGGGGGCTCATGGTGGAAGGCTTTGACAGGGAACCTATGTATGGCATGTCTTTCAACCCTCCATACTATGAAACCTTATTTGCAAATTATGGTTTTGAAAACTTCTATAACCAATATTATTATCGCAAACCACTTTCAGAAAGCTTGCCTGAAAGATTCAAAGAGCGCTACGAAAAATTCAATGCAAAGGAAGAATACAGCGTTCAGCATTTAGATAAAAAACGTTTAGACAAATTTGCAAATGACTTTGTCCATATATACAATACGGCTTGGGCACAACATGGAGAAGCAAAAGCCATCACGAAGGATCAAATCATGAAACTTTTTAAAACCCTTGGTCCGGTGATGGACGAGCGCATGATTCGATTTGCTTATTATAAGGAAGACCCTATTGCCATGTTCATTAATATCCCAGACGTGAATCAATACTTTAAATACTTTGATGGCCAACTAGGATGGAAACAGAAAATTCATTTAATGTGGATGAAGTTTAGGAAAACAAATAAAAGATTGACCGGTTTAGCATTTGGTATCGTACCAAAATTTCAATCATTAGGGATAGATAGCTATTTAATCTACTCTACTTCTCTGCTCCTTGATCAAATCAAAATTTATAATGAATATGAAATGGGATGGGCCGCAGATTGGAATCCTAAAATGGTCAATATTTATAAAAGTCTTGACGCCAATCCCAGCAGACGCATGGTCACCTTAAGGCATATTTTTGACACCCAAAAACACCCTTTTGAGCGTCATCCAGTAATGGAATATAAGAGCCCAAATCAGGCCAGTTAAGGATTTCAGAAATGGGGGATAAGATTTGTACCCTAGCTCAGAAAATTACCTTTTGATGCAGTATATTGCAGCTCAAGTATGGAGAATTTTATCGTATCAGCAAGAAAGTATCGTCCTCAAAACTTTAATACAGTGGTGGGTCAATCTCATATTACCACAACATTAAAGAATGCGATATTAAACCAACAACTAGCACATGCATTTTTGTTTTGTGGACCAAGAGGTGTAGGTAAAACAACTTGCGCACGTATCCTTGCAAAAACAATCAATTGCACCAATATCACCAAGGAAGGCGAGGCTTGTAACCAATGTGAAAGTTGTGTGTCATTTGAAAAAGGCGCAAGCTTAAATATCCATGAATTAGACGCGGCTAGTAATAACTCAGTAGACGATATAAGGACCCTTGTTGAACAGGTTCGTTTTGCACCACAGGCTGGTAAATACAAAGTATATATTGTGGATGAGGTCCACATGTTAAGTGCCAGTGCCTTTAATGCATTTTTGAAAACATTAGAAGAGCCACCACCCTATGCTATTTTCATTTTAGCAACCACCGAAAAGCATAAAATTCTTCCAACTATTTTAAGTAGATGTCAAATTTTTGACTTTAAAAGAATTGTGCCAGAAGATACGGTGAAGCATTTAGAGGAAATTGTAGAAAAAGAACATATCAAGGCCGAAAGGAATGCATTGCAATTGATTGCTCAAAAAAGCGAAGGCTGTATGAGGGATGCGTTGAGTATTCTTGATAAAATTGTAAGCTTCTCAAACGGTGCTTTGACTTATGAGAACACCCTAGAACATTTAAATATTTTAGACGAAGGTTATTTCTTTAAATTACTCACTCACCTTACAGGGCAAGACCTAACAAGTGCGATGTTATTGTATGACGAAATCAATCAAAAAGGTTTTGAGGGAGATACGGTATTGTATGGCATGGCTGCATTTATAAGAAATATTCTAGTATGCAAAGACAAGGCCAGCGCACATTTGCTTGAATCTATTGAGGGATGGAGAGATCAATATTTAGCTGCTGCAGAAAAAGTTGGCACACCCTATTTAGTGAGTGCATTGAATATTTTAAACGAATCAGAGATTCAATTTAAAATGGCTCGTAATAAAAGATTGCATGTAGAATTGGCTTTGATTAAACTCAATTTTTTGCAACAAGCAATTGAATTAAGTATGGAAGACGGCCAACTAGTAAAAAAAAAACTAGTTGATGCGCATTACCCTATTCGCATAAAAAAGATCATTCCTTTAAGTAATATTGTTGTCAACGCTGAGGCTAAATTAGTCATTGAGACAGCAGCGCCAACATTCAACACAGTGACCACTCCAGTATCCACTCCAGTTGTTTCACCTAAAGCGCCTACCCCTTCTATTGTTCAGGGCAAGGCTAAGGATATCCCAGTTGTAGATACTAGTATTGACACTAACAATACGACTAGTCAACCTATTGTCCCTACTGTTAGTGGCAAGAAAAGTCTATTGGCTGTATTACAACAGAAATACGGAAACGATTATAATATCGAGGAAGTGAAAGATGCGATTTCTTTAAATATAGAGACATTGCAAGAATGCTGGAATGACTACGCTCAAAAAATGGAAAAGGACCTTAAACACTCTGTGGCAGGCACTTTTAGAATTGCCACACTTCAAATAGAAGATCCTACGCATTTTACCATTACAGTGCCAGCACTGACTGCTCAAAAGTTTGTAGAACAAGAGCGAATGAGTTTAATGGAAATCATTTGGGAGCGTTTTCAAAATAGGGCCATACAATTTAGTATTCTTGTAGATGCTGGAGAAAAGGAAGATGTGCCATTGCACTTGAAGCTCAATAGCAAACAAAAATTCGAACATATTGCAAAACAATACCCATTGGTGCAACAGTTAAAAGAACGAATGAATTTAGAAGTAAATTTTTAGATAAAAAAAGGCCTTTTATAATTTTCTAAAAAAGATATATTGGATTTACAATTTTGCTTTAGAAAACCCTTTTTGCTTCAGGTATTGAAATACTTTTTGACGATGATCTCCTTGGATAATTATTTCTCCGTCTTTGACTGATCCACCAGTGCCACAGAAGTTCTTTAGGGCTTTACCCAAAGCTTCCAAATCTGCATCTGCCCCTTCAAATCCATATACAATCGTCACCGTCTTACCTGCTCTATGTTTGGTTTCTAGAATGACTCTTAGCAATTGTGCTTCTGGAGTAAGGGTCTGCTTTTCCTCTTCGGTATTAGGTTGTATAAAATCTGGATTAGTACTATACACTAAGGGTATACTTGAAAAACTATTAAAGGTATTTTTTGGCTTCTTACTCATTTGTTTTCTCAATCTTCTTTTAACTTATTTGCTTTACAACTAGTTCACCCGTATGCTCACAATCATAAATCCTTTCTTGGTGGATTGTAGCAATAAGGTCAAATTGTATTTTTGTTGACTGGATAATAACTTGCCAGTGAGGTATAAAGTATTGCCTAATTTTCGTTCAGCACTTTTTTCAAATCCAATAATATTTTTTTGATTAAAAAAAGCCTGTAAGGTTTCATTGGCTTGTTGTGCATTCAAAGGCTTGGCTGCCACTTGGTCTAAAATACTCGACTCTACTTGGTTGTCCCAAAATATTTGTAAAGCACTAAAGTTGCCTGTTTGCAAATGTTGCACCAATAATTCAGTTTCATTTTGCGCATGCGCACCAATGCTGCATTGCAAAAGGGCTAATACAACTAGTATTTTGGATATTAACTTCATTTTTGTCTATTATAGTAGGATAAAGTTTGTAATGTGCCTAGTATTTTGAAACTTTGCGATATAAAAATAAACAAAATCTAAGCAACGGTATTAAAAGTTAAAGAATATGTCAAAAAAGGTAATTTTAGTAATCATGGATGGATGGGGATTGGGCCAGGTTGCAAAGGCAGACGCAATTCAACATGCGCACGTGCCTTTTGTAACAAGTCTCTACCAACAATACCCTAATACTACTTTAGTGACATGTGGTGAGGAAGTTGGTTTGCCAGAGGGGCAGATGGGCAATAGTGAAGTTGGGCATTTGAATTTAGGTGCTGGCAGAATCGTGTACCAAGAATTACAAAGAATTAATGTGGCCATTAAAACTGGTGAATTTGCAAGTCACCCAACATTGATGCAATCCATTCAATATGCGAAGGAAAACAATAAACCATTGCATTTAATTGGATTGGTAAGTGATGGTGGCGTTCACGCACACACTGCTCATTTAAAAGCTTTATGTGATTTGTGTAAGGCGGAGGGATTAACCAATGTGTTTATACATGCATTCACCGATGGTCGTGATACAGATCCAAAAAGTGGCCAATGTTATATTGAATACTTAGAAATACATTTAAAAAAGTCGGTTGGAAAGATTGCAAGTGTAAGTGGCAGGTATTACGCCATGGATAGAGATAAGCGCTGGGAGCGAGTTCAATTGGCTTACAATGCATTGGTGAAAGGGATTGGAAGTACTGCTACTAGTGCACTTGCAGCAATTCAAGAAAACTATGCAAAGGAGATTACAGACGAATTTATTTTGCCTACTGTGATTACCGAAAACGGACAACCCATTGCAACCATTCAAGATGGAGATGCGGTGATTTGTTTTAATTTTAGAACAGACCGTTGCAGAGAAATCACAGAAGTATTGACACAAAAAGATTTCCCAGAATTGAATATGCATGCACTGAATTTGCATTATACCACAATGACCAAATATGACGAAACATTTAAAAAAGTGCAGGTCGTATTTGAGAACGATAATTTAATCAACACTTTAGGTGAAGTATTGGCAAAAAATAATAAAAAACAAATTCGAATTGCCGAAACAGAAAAGTATCCTCATGTCACTTTCTTTTTTAGCGGCGGACGAGAGCAACCTTTTGAAGGCGAGACAAGAATCATGGCGGCCTCCCCTAAAGTGGCTACCTATGACTTACAACCAGAAATGAGTGCTACTGAATTAACAGACAAAATCTTGCCGGAAATCAATGCTGGCAATCCTGACTTTATTTGTCTTAACTACGCCAATGCAGACATGGTAGGGCATACAGGGGTTTTTAGTGCAGTGGTCAAAGCAGTTGAAACAGTGGATGCCTGTGTCGAAAAAGTAGTGACTGCTGGTTTAAACAATGGCTATACAATTTTCTTAACTGCAGATCATGGCAATGCAGATTTTATGCTGAACGAAGATGGCAGTCCAAACACAGCACATTCATTGAATCTTGTTCCTTTCTTTATCATTGATAAAAATTGGAAAGGCACAATTCAACCAGGTAAATTAGGCGATCTTGCCCCAACGATTTTACAAATGATGGAATTACCTATTCCTAAGGAGATGACAGGAACGGTTTTAATCCAAGCGTAGAAAAGCTTCCTTTAAAAAATACAATGAAAATACATAAAGCCACTTACCTTATTTCAAGTCCTAATTACGATCAATGCCTTGTTTTACAAGCACCTGAATACGCATTTATTGGAAGAAGCAATGTAGGCAAGTCCTCTATTATTAATGCCATTTGTGGTCAAAAAGGATTGGCTAAAACCTCTTCTGCACCCGGGAAAACGCAATTGATCAATCATTTTGAAATCATTAGTAATGAAGTGGTGAAAGGACGTCCAGAGAAATGGTATATTGTGGATTTACCTGGATATGGATATGCTAAAGTATCTCAAAGCAGCCGTCGTAGATGGGAGCAAATGATTGAAAATTATTTACGCAAAAGACCCAATTTAAATATGGTCTTTGTATTGATAGATTCTAGACATAGCCCACAGAAAATTGATATCGAATTCGTTGAACAATTATTTCAATGGCAAATTCCTTATACACTTATATTCACAAAATCTGATAAAGAAAAGCCAGGTGTTGTAAAGCGCAATGTAGAAGCATTTTTTGACACCTTAAAAACCATACTACCTTATTTACCTGAAGGTTTCGTAACAAGTGCTGAGAAAAAAATTGGCACCGAAGAAGTGCTTGATTGTATTGCACGTTATAACCTACTATTCAACGAAGACAAAGCCTCCCACTAATATGAAAATTCTTATCCAATACATTAAGCCTTTTAAAGGCTTGGTTTTATTAGCCTTTTTACTTGCAGCCATCAATCAAACTTTTTCTTTATTTGATCCAATGATCTTTGGAAAACTGATTGATGAATTTGCAAAGAATCCATTTTTAGACCCTTCTGGCAACGAACGTACACAAGCTATGTTCTTAAAAGGGGTTGGCAATATGTTGCTGTTGTTAGTTGGAACAGCCATGGTGAGCAGAATTGCAAAAGCTTTTCAGGATTATATTGTGAATGTGATTATTCAAAAATTTGGTGCTGCCTTATTTACTGATGGTTTAAAGCATTCCATGCAATTACCTTATCAAGCTTTTGAAGATCAAAGAAGTGGTGAAACCTTATCTATTCTTACAAAAGCGCGTGCTGATTGTGAAAAATTCATCAGCTATGTCATCAATGTGGTTTTTGGTATTGTAGTAAGTGTGGTCTTTGTATCTGTATATGCCACACGTTTGCATTGGTCTATTGTGCCAATCTATATCGGAGGTGCAAGTATGATTGCTTATGTTACTAATTTATTAAGTAAGAAGATCAAAGTCATTCAAAAAAACATCTTAAAAGAAACAACCAGTTTAGCAGGTACAACGACAGAAAGTTTAAGAAATATTGAATTGGTAAAAAGTCTTGGCTTAACAACGCAAGAAATAAATAGATTAAATAATAATACCTATAAAATATTAGCACTTGAACTAAAGAAAGTAAAAAATATCCGTTCCTTAAGTTTTATACAAGGCACGATGGTCAATGCTTTAAGACAAGTGATCACTTTCACTTTAATGTGGTTAATCTTTAAAGAAATTTTGACTGTAGGTCAGTTGATTTCATTGCAGTTTTATAGCTTCTTTATTTTTGGACCTTTACAAGAGATTGGAAGTATCATTTTAAGTTATAGAGAGACCGAAGCTTCTTTGAATAATTTTGATGCCTTAATGAAAAAGCCAATTGACACCCCTCCAACTAATCCAATTGCCATTGGAGAGATTGAGCAGTTGGCATTTAAACAAGTTGGCTTCCAGCATCAAACGGCTAATTTTAAAGCCATTGATCAGATTAGCTTTGAAGCCAAAAAAGGCGAAACGATTGCCTTTGTGGGTCCATCTGGCGCTGGCAAAAGTACTTTAGTAAAATTATTAGTTGGTTTATATCAACCTCAGGAAGGTGAGATTTTAATGAACGGTGTGAATACGGCACAAATTGATATGAGCGAGCTTAGAAACCAAATTAGTTTTGTGACACAGGATACACAACTTTTTGCTGGCACCATCAAAGAAAATTTAGCATTCGTTGCACCAGCTGCTACAGAGGAAGATATGTTACTGGCTTTGACCAAAGCAAGCTGTGCCAATATATTAGATAAAGGCGGCAACGGCTTAGCGACAGTCATTGGCGAAGGCGGATTAAAATTAAGTGGTGGAGAAAAACAAAGGCTTTCCATAGCAAGAGCATTATTAAGACATCCACATTTATTGATATTTGACGAAGCTACTTCATCATTAGATAGTTTAACCGAAGAGTCTATTACGGATACCATTCGTGACTTATCTAAAGAAAGAGAGCAAATCACCATCATGATCGCACACAGACTTAGCACGATTATCCACGCAACAAGAATTTATGTATTGGAGAAAGGCACTGTGATTGAATCTGGAAACCACCAAAGTTTACTAGAAGAGAAAGGATTGTATTATGCCATGTGGAGACAACAAATTGGAGAACGTAAAGGACATTAAGTACAATAAATATTTTTCAATAAAATATTTTAGGATAAAGAATCAAAATAAAAATGATTTTATTTATTGTCTCTCTCAAATCTCTTTTTTAAATACTCCATCACAGTCGGATCTTCTAGTCCCTCCATATCACTTAATTCCAATTCGATTGCTTTTGTGCTTAATCTGATTTCAAGTAAGGAAACTAAAATAGATACAGTAAAAGTAAGTAAGCTCACAGCAAAAATGAATTTTGCGATTGCTTGGTAATGAATAAAAATAAAAAACATCGAAAGCAAGGATAAAAGCAGGGATGCAACTCCATAAGTTTGCATTCTTTGGATAAGTTTAATTCGATATTTAAGGTTCTTTATTTGACGAAAGATCACTAAACGATTTTCCTCTTGTTGATACTTATCGTGCAAAGCCCTTACCCGGTTAGACAAAGCTAAAAATCGATTGGTATAGGCCAACATGATCAGACTAATGGCTGGGAATAGCAAAGCTGGGATATTGACTGAAAGTTCCATGATATAAAAATAGTAAAAATAAACCGGTATTTTTGCATCGACCCTATGGAGAAAGAGCAGTTTAAGAAAATACAATCTAGTATTCCACAAGAACCAGGCATTTATCAATACTTTGATGATAAAGGCAAACTACTGTATGTTGGTAAAGCAAAGCATTTGAGAAATCGTGTGAGCTCTTATTTTCTTTCCAATCAACATAACTTAAAAACCATCGAATTAGTACAACGTATTGCCGATATAAAATATACCATTGTTAATTCTGAACATGATGCGTTTATTTTAGAGAATGAGCTCATTAAAAACTATCAGCCCAAATACAATATCAATTTAAAAGACGACAAGACCTATCCTTATATAGTCATAAAAAAAGAGGCTTTCCCTAGGGTATTTTTAACAAGACGCAAGTTTAAAGACGGCTCTACTTATATTGGCCCATTCACCCATGTATTCGCTGTTCGAGAACTCATTAACCATATTAAGGAGACCATTCCTTTAAGGACATGTACTTTACCCTTGACCCCAAAAAATATTCAACAAGGCAAATTTAAAGTTTGCTTAGAATACCATTTGGGCAATTGTAAAGGACCTTGCCAAGGTTTTCAAACAGAAGCAGACTATGCTAATTCAATTGATCAAGTAAAGCATTTATTAAAAGGGAATGTCAAACCATTGGTGCAAAATTTAAAAGAGGCCATGCAGGTAGAAGCCACTGCCCTCGCTTTTGAAAAAGCCAATGAAACTAAGAAGAAGATTGATGAACTAGAACGTTACCAGACTAAATCGGAGATTTTAACAAAGCAACAAGAAGCCATGGATGTATTTAGCATCGCCATGGAGGAAGATCAAGCTTATGTCAATTACCTGATGTTACAAGAAGGAAGGATTGTTCAAACACATATGTTACCACTAAGCACCCCATTGGAAGAATCCAAAGAAGCCGTTCTTGCATTTGCCATTCATTATTTTAGAACACAAGTTGAATCAGAAGCAAAGGAAATTATCGTGCCTATTGAACCCATTGAAAAGGAGCAAGGGATTAAGTATACCGTTCCAAAAATGGGTGAGAAATTGCATTTATTAGCGCTTTCTCAAAAGAATGTAGATTATGCATTAAAGGACTGGAAGCATAGACAAGCATTGGTAAAGGTAACAGAGACTGCCCCAGTCAATGAAGTATTGATTGAATTAAAACAATTGCTTTCCCTACCTGCGGTACCAAGCCATATTGAATGCTTTGATAACTCTAATTTTCAAGGCGCCTACCCTGTTTCTGCAATGGTTTGTTTTAAAAACGGAATACCAAGTAAATCGGATTATCGCAAATTCAATATTAAGACTGTGTTAGGAATCAACGACTTTGCAAGTATGCATGAGACCGTTTTGAGGCGATATAGTTCGGTCTTGCAAAAAAAGCAACTACTTCCTCAGTTGATCATCATTGATGGTGGTAAGGGACAATTAAACGCTGCATTAGATGCCTTAAAGGAATTAGGTATTCAAGATAAAGTAACGACAGTAGGCTTGGCTAAAAATATAGAAGAATTATTTTTCCCTGGGGATAGTCGTTCTATTTTATTGAACTGGAACAGTGCCGCCCATAACCTAGTTCGAAATATCAGGGACGAAGTGCATCGCTTTGGTATCACTTTCCATAGAGCACAACGGTCTAAAGGTGCATTGGAAAATAGCTTGGACCATATCGAAGGCATAGGCCCAAAAACAAAAGAAACCTTGTTGACCTATTTTAAATCGGTTAGTAAAATAAAAACCGCTAATCCAAAGACATTAACTGAACTAATTGGCGCTGCTAAAACTAAAATTTTAATAGATGCTTTTGAAAAAGAAAAGCAAAAAAAATAATACTTAATTTAAATTGCCCTAATAAAAAATGCGACATCAAGATGTCGCATTTTTTATTTCGATTCATTTTGAACTAGTACACCCAACGGTCTTGTTCAAAATCAAATATTTTTTGCTTGATCTTATCCCCTTCTTGTAATCTCTTGATTGGGTCTTTGAATAAAGCATTCAACATTTTATCATTGTAATTGTCTAAAGTAGACTTCACAACATAACCGTTAAAATAACGACTCTCAAATAATTCTTCCCATGTGATACGGCTAGAGATATTTCTTGGATTGTACACTTCGGCTTTTGCAAGACTGGCTCTTAGTTCTGGATAATACACCCAAAACAAAGGGCGTTTCACCACTTTATTACCTATCTGAATTGCAGCAATTGGAGCGATGCCAATGATTCTGCTGTACATTCTACTTGTCTTGCTATCAAAAATCCATTGTTCCTTTAATCTAAATGTATAAATAGAATCTGGATTAGGTGCTAGGTTGGTATTATAAATGATACTGGTATCAAACACATTTGGATCCAAAACGTTTTGAACCAATTGTGTGTCTAAGCTTCCCTTTAAAGATGCATTCACTTCGTCTAAACTTATTGGTGTTGTAAAACGGTCATCTACTGTTGAAAAGGGAACTACACCGTCTTTTTCTATCGCACGTAATAAAACTGCAAAGAAGCGTTGGTCACCATTTTCATCATAAGATTGATACATGAATGTTCTGTTGATCTTTTCTCTTGCATCAATTTCTTCCCAAATAAATTCACTAAATAAAGCGTCTTCCTCTCTTAAATTTTCATATGGTAATGGCACTCTTTCTTTCATTCCTTTTCTTGAATTGGTTTCAGAGAAGAATGCATATCCATTTCTTAAACTTCTTTTATTGCTTGCATTGAATCCACCAACCACTGTGGTGTCAATATTTTTAGTTGGCTTTACCTCGGTAAAAGTTGGCGTCGGAACCACTTGATTATTGTCTACAGGCTTGGTCACAGGTTTTGCAATCACAGTATCTTTAGTCGCTGTCGTAGCAGGTGTCGTTTTCTTTTTGGCCCCATAAGAAAACTGTGCACTTGCAGATACTGTCATTACCAAAGAGGCAAGAAGCATGCAGCTTGTTTTCATTGTTGTTTTCATAAATACCTTTTTATATTTTCCAGTCTGCTTTTTCATTTACCTTAAGAGGATGTCCTATTGTAAAATAAAAGTGATTGTTTGATCTAATTTTCTTGACCCACCGCCTGGTTCTGATACTTTAATCTCTCCAATAGTCACCGTTGTTCCTGCTTGACATTTTCTAATTAATGCTGTTGCACCACCCGAGAAAGCTGGACCATTCACTTCTGCAAAATCAGGTTCATCAAATCCTTTACCTGTTGCAATCACAATAAAAGATTGTACATTGAATTTCACACCTTCAAACACAAAGTCTCTCAAGTCTGCAATCACACCACCCTGTGCTCTAAATTTACCAGCAGGCATATTACCACCTGCGCTTCCGCCCACGATTGCAATTGGATCTGGAATTCTCTTTACAGGGATAGCTAATTTTTGTGTTTGCTTGCCATCATTTACATTCACAACCGCTGTTCCAGTTTGAGAACAAGTCACTATATACTGACCAGAACCTGCTTTTCTAATATTTGCACCTGCGCCTTCTACCGTCACATTGATTTTCTCTCCACCACCTCCACCAGTAATACTTAATGGATTCTCTAAGCCCTTATAAAATACCCTTGTTTTATCGGTTGATACCACTAATCCAGAAGGTGTGCCAACGGTAAATTGAACTTCTTTCTCAACTACTGCTGTTTCACCATTTGGCTTTAAAAAAGAAATACGAACGCGCTTTCTTTGTAAGCCAGGTGTTGCGCCAGCAACAGATTTATACACAGCAGATCCATCTGCTGCCACAGGTACAACCACACCATCTATAGAGATTGTTGGCTTTGCTGCGCTACTAAATGCACCTACACCAGCAGTAATCACCAATTCTTCACCAGACATTAAGTACTGTGAATTGGATGCAGCAAATGCGCTAAACTGATCGTATACTAATTCTACTTCTCCGATTTCTTTATGACAATATTCAACCACCTGCGCTTCTGTATTTCTAATATCGTTTTGAAACTTAGTCAATATCGTAATCGCGGCAATGGTTGGCGTCATGTTAAAATAAGTATAAGCCCAATCATTTTTTGCACCCACATTGTTTGATTTAGGAATCGTTAAATCTAGGGATACTGTTGGAATTACTTCTTTTGCAATTGCAGGGTCAATCTCCGCTAAATCCTGTTTGAATTGTTTTAATTTATTAAACAGTTCTTCTCCTTTAGATACCCCTGCTTTTTTATTTAAAAACAATCTTGTGGTGGCATCTAAATTATCTTCTTTAAATGTCTCTTTACCATCTTTAATTTCTAATCCAGACTCTTCTTTCAAAGCTAATTTCAATGACTCCACATAGGCATACATTTCGTCCGCCATTACTTTTGCCTTATTGGCCTTAGGTGCCCAGATTGTAGCTTTTTCGGCCGTCTTTGGGTCATTTAATTTTGCTGCCAAAGACGTATAAATATCCTGATTCTTTTTTTGAATAATCACATTTGCATTCGTCAAACTTTGATCAATTGTCTTGAACGCATTTAAAATCTCGCTAGATACATTCAATGCCAAGAGCGCAGTCAACACCAAGTACATGATGTTGATCATTTTCTGCCTTGGTTCTTTAGGTAACGACATTTACGCTATATTTTATTAAGTGAATTAAAATTTAAGTCAATAGCAATCTTGCTATTATTTTCCTTGCATCGCATTAATCATCCTGCTATACACTTGATTCAACTGCGTCAAGTTATCAGCCAATTGTGTCATTTGCTCTTTTGTTCTTGCAGCTTCTTGCACTGTAGAACTCATTGAGGTAGACATATCCTTTAAACTTCCATAAAAATGATTCATTTCTTCCATTGTCTTGCCCATGGACAAGAACTGATTATTCAAATTCTTTAAGCCTTCAGTTGAGCTATTGATGGCACCTAAATTATTAGATACTTCTTGTACTGTTTTTTGAACACTATTCAAAGCATGCACCAATTCGGTTGCATCTACTTTTCCACCTGCTGATCCACCACCATGATCTACTGGAGGAGGAGGTAAGAATGCGTAAATGATAAAAATTCCAGCTTCTGTTAATAAACCCACAATCAACGCCCAGTCTGCCCAAGATAAGTGGATGATTTTTGCCATTGCTCCAATGATTACCACAGCGGCACCTAAAGAGATGATGACGTTTACGATCTTATTTGTTTTTTCTGAAATTGTCTTTGCCATTAGAAAGGTTTATTAAATGAATAGTTTGTTGATTGAATTAAATGACTAATTAACTCTTGGAGCCATTGAGAGCACACACCTGAATCCAATATAAGATTTAGCAGTGTCTTGGTATTCATAGTTGCGAGAACTTACCTGACAATTGTATGCAATGTCTTTCCATGAACCACCTCTGATGACTTTTCTTTTCATCAAAATAGGATCAGAATCTTTTGCATTGTATTGTACATCTGGGCTAAAGTCTCCCAAAAAATTATAGCCGCCTTCATAGAATACAGAACTTGTCCACTCTGCTACATTACCTGCCATATCAAATAATTTAAAATCATTTTCAGTGTAGGCTTTCACTTTAGTCGTGTAGATATTATCGTTCTTCGCATCACCACCAAAATAGTCCCCTCTTCCTGGTTTAAAATTGGCTAACAAACGTCCCTCTTTAGTTCTTGTATATGGAGAGCCCCATGGATACATTGCATTTGATTTTGAATTACCTCTTGCAGCATATTCCCATTCTGCTTCTGTTGGCAATCGATAAATGCCATCAATTTTTTGATCTGCTCTACCAGGCTTGCCGGCATAATAATCACTGTTATTTGTTCTCCAATGCGTGAAGGCAACTGCTTGTTTCCAAGTAACACCAACCACAGGATATTCATTGTAGGCAGCATGACTAAAATATAATCTAGTCAATGGTTCATTGTAAGAATAAGAGAAATCACGCATCCAAACCAAGGTGTCTGGATATACATTTTGATTCACTGTGATTAAAAAATCTCCTAGTGATTGCTCTAGCCCCTTAGATGCTTGAGCCGCAGCTTTTAGATTGACAAAAGAATATTTGTAAACTAGTTTATTTGGATCGATCTCGATTTTTCCTTGAATACGATTATCAGGGCTCAATAAAAGTTCATTTAATTTTTCTAAAACAGCTTTGCTGTTTTGGTTAATCCTTGCTGCTCTCGCCCAATCTACACGAATAGTATCTTCATTTTGGTTAATGCCACCGCCATAAATCGCCAAAAATTTCAAGGAATCAGCTACGTATCTCACAAATCTTCTATACTGTTCGTTGGTTACTTCTGTTCTATCCATCCAAAAACTTTGTACCGAAACTAATTTCTTACGATTGACCATGGATAGATCCATCTGCTCATCACTTGCCCCCATGTAGAATGACCCACTTGGAATAGAAACTGCTTGAGGATCTAAGCGTTTGTTACTGCTATTGCGTTTGCCTTTTTTAGGTGGCGCGAATGCGATTACAGCAAGTGATAAAATCAAAATGCTCAAGGCCGCAATGGGGAAATTGATCCTTGTATTTTTTAAAAATGGTATCATATTGGTTTAAAACGATTTTTTTTACAAAAAATTACATTTTAGGGGTAAAATTAGCAGATTATTTTTGCGCTATTTTAAACCTGAATGAATTGATTTTCATCTGTTTTTGAAACTGCAAATTAAGATATTAGTTGTTAGATATTTGCTAAAATCAGTTCAATATGAGGCATTGGGGCAGAGCAACTGCTGTTTTTGCATATAAAAAACTGATTTTCAATGCCTTTTTTACCTTTTAATAGTGGGATTCGGTCCTCCTGAACCTGACTCATCATGCGGATTGTATAGGGTAAAAAGGGGGCATTCAATGCAGGTAGGCTGTCGTGTACCGTTGGACCTACCCCAACTAATTCAGTCAATCCTGTTGACATTTGGTAAAAGCTTTGGGCCCAAAAGCCAAAAGAACCTGGATATTGAAGCAAAGTTGGTCGTAATGAATGGATCATTTTTTCGGCCTGCAAGCGCCACTGAGATAGATCAAAAACCTGTCCTAAATAATATAAACTTGAACAGATTAGCGCGTTTCCACTTGGCTGCGCCCCATCATAACTTTCTTTTTTTCGGATTATGATATCCTTCTGATAAGTTGCTGTAAAATAAAAGTACAATCCATCCTCATCTATAAAATGGAGAAGCACATAGTCCATCCATTTTTTTGCTTTAAACAAATAACTGGTATCGCCAGTGCTTTCTTGTAATTGGATATAAGCTTGGATCAAATTGGCATAATCATCCAAAAAAGCATGTGCTTTTGGTATACCATTTGCAATGCTATGGTAAAAATAATTTTCATCTGCATGGTACAAGTTTGTTTCCAACCAATTCATGCATTCCATAGCGGCATGCTTGTAAAGGATGTTTCCTGTGGCAGCATTCATTTTACAAAATCCAACAATCAACATCGCATTCCAACCCAAAATAACTTTATGATCCAGTGCGGGACGAACCCTTACTGCACGTATATCAAATAATTTTTTTAGTTCATTCTGCCAAGCAGGTTCCCATTCCTTTTCAAGTTCATTTTGTGTCCAAAGGATATTGGTATGTTCCCAATTGCCATTTGGCGTGATTTGATAATAGGCAACAAAAGCATCGAAGATATTTGGGTCAATCACTGCTTTAAGTTCCTCGTAGGACCAAGTATAAAACTTGCCTTCAACTCCTTCGGAATCTGCATCTAATGCAGCATAATAACCACCTGCTCCATTGTATAATTCTCTTTGTAAAAATGTAAATGTGGCATGGATGACATCTGGATAAATAGGCTTTTTTGTGATCTGGTATGCTTCTGCGAGTGTGCCTAAAATCAATGCATTGTCATACAACATTTTTTCAAAATGTGGTGCTTGCCACATCGCATCCACACTGTACCTAGAAAATCCACCGCCCACATGATCATAGATGCCTCCTTGAATCATTTTATCAATTGACCTAATCGCATGCACGATGGATGCTTGATCTTTATTTTGAAAATAGTTTCGAAATAAAACTTGTATCGAAAATGTTTGAGGAAATTTTGGTGCAGCACCAAATCCACCCCATTGCGTATCTGCATTTTGCAATAATCTCTCTGCGATCAATTGAAACTCCTCCTTTGTTGCAATTGTAGCAATCTCTTGACTTTGCAATGCTTTGATATTGCTTTGCAAAAGATGCTGTGTTAAATGTGTGGCTTGTTCTTCCAGCTTTTCTCTATTACTTTCAAAAGCAGCATGCACTCCTTTTAATACATCCAACCAGGATGCACGATTTTGCATGGCCTGTGGAGGAAAATAAGTGCCCCCATAAAAAGGCTGTCCATTGGGTAATAAAAAAATATTCAAAGGCCATCCACCAGAGCCTGTCATAGCTTGCAATGCATCCATGTAAATATGGTCGATATCGGGGCGTTCTTCTCGGTCTACTTTGATATTAATGAAATGCGTATTCATGTATTCCGCAACCACTTCATCCTCAAAACTTTCACGTTCCATCACATGACACCAATGACATGCTGCATAGCCAATGCTTAATAAAATAGGTTTATCTGCAGCGGTTGCTGTTACGAATAATGTTTCGGACCAAGGCTTCCATTGCACTGGATTATGTGCATGTTGTAATAAATAGGGACTTGTTTCCTTGCTTAAATCGTTGGTGAACTTTTTATTGGCACTCATTGAGTGCAATTTAGTTTATTTCTTTTTAGATGCTTGCGCTAAAAACTGATCAAGACCAGCAAACATACTGGACACTTGAGGACTTGGTACTTTAATATGTAAATTCAAGCCTGCATCTTCAATTGCTTTGCAAGTATTTGAACCAAATGCGGCTAATGTAGTACCGTTTTGAACAAAGCCAGGTTGATTGTCATACAAACTCTTTAAACCACTTGGGGTAAACAAACAAATGATATCAAAATGATGTTCTTTTAAAAGCGTCTTAATATCGCTACTTACAGATCGATACATATAAGCTAAATCAAAAGTACAAGCGTGGTCTTTTAACCAATTTACAATTTCATTGTCTTGTTGGTTCTCACTGCACACATAAAGAAATTGTTCATTGGCTTTATGCTTGTTCAATACATCAAATAGTTTTTTATTGGATCCGTCAGCACCAAAAAATACTTTGCGCTTTCTGTACATGATAAACTTTTGTAAATACAAAGCAACAGATTCCGTAATACAGAAATATTTTGTGTCCTGACTAATATTGACCTTTAATTCATCGCAGGTTCTAAAAAAATGATCGATGGCATTTTTACTGGTAAAAATTACAGCAGAATAAGAAGCTATTTCAATTTTAGTTTTTCTAAATTCTTTTGCACCGATTGGTTCCAACTCAATAAAAGGTTTGAAAAATAAAGTCACTTTGTACTTTCTTTCTAAATCAAAATAAGGTGATTTTTCACTCTCCGGCTTTGCTTGTGAAACTAGAATTTTTTTAATGGTCTTAGTTGCAGTTGCCTTTTTTTCTACACTCATTTCTTTTGCCATTTTAAACTTTCTAAAATTAGTAAGTTCCTCCGAAATATTGGACTATCAATTTATATAGAATCAATAGTGGTATTACTTCGAAAGCACAAAGGTAAAGAAAAAAATGGAAGGAAGAGATATGTAATTTGTTCCTAACAGATGTTAATGAAAACAAGTACCTATATAGGATCAAAAGGGCCATAAGAAAGCCTGCACCCCATA
>Ga0315900_10001628_pt1 | contig 35766 bp, 34 predicted proteins | sample LakEriMetagenome_FD_203521 | JGI IMG/M metagenome (GOLD analysis project Ga0315900, IMG submission 203521) | Freshwater fungal communities from buoy surface, Lake Erie, Ohio, United States - Buoy 12 MA114 | ecosystem: Environmental > Aquatic > Freshwater > Lake > Lake biofilm | place: USA: Lake...
CTCGGCCACCTGCTCGGGCTGCAGGATGCCATTGCCACCGGCCGATCCTGCGCCGGCCCGGGTCATGTCGGTCAGGACCGCCTGGGGGCACAGGCAGGACACCCGGACGCCGCGCCGGCCGTAGGCGATGCGCAGCCACTCGGCGAAGCCCACGGCGGCATGCTTGGTCACCCCGTAGGGCGCGGTCTCGACGATATTCAACAGGCCTGCGGCGGAGGCGGTCACCAGGAAATATCCTTCGCCGCGCTTCACCATCGCGGGGACCACCGCCCGGGCCGCCCAGACGTGGGACATGACGTGGACGGACCACAGGGTGTTCCACAGCGCGTCCTCCAGTTCGATACCGCCGCGCTTGCCCAGGATGCCGGCATTGGAAATGAAGATATCCACTTGCCCGAAGTGCTCGCAGGCAGCCGCGACCAGGGCCTGGATTTCCGCTTCGCGGCACACGTTGCATTTCACGGCGATGGCCTGCGGGCCGATCTCACGGGCCACCCTCTCGGCCCGTGCCATTTGAATATCAGCGATCACTACCCCCCGGGCGCCTTCGGCGGCCATGCGCCGGGCCAATGCCGCACCAATTCCGCTGGCCGCGCCGGTCACGACAGCCACTTTGCCTGCGATCTCCATCTGCAAACTCCTTCGAGCGTGGCAAGGGACCACGCCAGACCGTGAGTATCGTCCGCGGGCAGCGCCTAGGCCTGCCACCGGCGGGACATCCAGGGCCGGCGCGGGGGCGCCAGGCCGGATTCGCGGATGCGACGCGGTTCGGGCCCGGCTTGCGGCTAGCATCTCAGGATGGGCTCCACCGCTGCCACCCCTGATTCCCCCCCTCCGGCGTCCGACAGCACGGCGGGGCCCGGGGCTGCCGCGCCGGATGCGCCAGCCCTGGCCGCCGTGCCGCTGCGGGTGGATGCCCGGGTCATTGGCCTGATCGCGCTGGCCCATGGGGTGAGCCACCTGTGCCAACTGCTGCTGCCCCCGCTGTTTCCCTGGCTGAAGGAGGCCTTCGGGGTCGGCTACACCGAGCTGGGCTTCTTGATGGCGGTGTTCTTTACCGTGTCCTGCGGCGTGCAGGCCACCTCGGGCTTCGTCGTGGACCGCCGCGGGCCCTTGCCGGTGCTGGTGGTGGGGCTCGGCCTGCTGGGGCTGGCGGCGTTCGGCATGGCTGCCGCCTCGTCCTACGCCATGCTCGCCGCCTGGGTGGTGGTGGCGGGGGTGGGTAACGGGGTGTTTCACCCGGTGGACTACACCTTGATCAACCGCAAGGTCAGCGCCCGGCGACTGGGCCATGCCTACAGCCTGCACGCGGTGTCGGGCAGCCTGGGCTGGGCCGTGGCGCCGGTGCTCATGGTGGGCATTGCGGTGGCCAGCTCCTGGCGCGTTGCGCTGGCCGTTGGCGGGGTGGTCGCCTGGGCCGTGCTGGCGGTGATCGTGCTGCAGCGCCATCGGCTGGTGCTCGAGCCGGACGGCCGAACCTCCGAGGCGGCCGGCGCGCCGGCAGGTGCAGGTGCGGGTGCGGGTGCGGCACCCGCGACACCTGCAGCTGCCGCCCTGCGACCCGGCACTGCCGCCGGACCGGGTGGGAGCGGCACCTTTGCCTTCCTGCGCCTGCCGTCGGTCTGGATGTGTTTTGCCTTCTTCTTTTTCTCGGCCTGCATCCTCAGCGGCGTGCAGGCCTTTGCGCCGGAGGCGGCCCGCCAGCTCCATGGCGTCCCCTTGGGCCTGGTGGCGGTCTGCCTGACCACCTACATGGCCTGCAGTGCGGTGGGCGGCCTGGCCGGCGGATTCCTGGCGGTGGATCCCCAGCGCAGCGAGCGGGTGGTGGCCCTGTCGTTCGGCATGGCCGCCGTGCTCTCCCTGAGCCTGGCGATGCTGCCCGTCCCGGCGCTGGCGGTACCGGTCCTGTTTGGCGCCATGGGCCTGTCGGTGGGGCTGGCCGGTCCCTCGCGGGACCTGATCATCAAACGCTCGACCCCCAGCCAAGCTTCGGGTCGGGTGTACGGGGTGGTGTATTCCGGCCTGGACATCGGCCAGGCGATCGCCCCGCTGGCCTTCGGGCCCCTGATGGATGCCGGGCGCCACCGTTCGGTCTGGCTGCTGCTGGTGGCCCTGCAACTCACCCTGATTGCGACCGCCCTGAATGTGCGACGGGCGGCTCACCCTGATCCCGAGAGACCCGCATGACTCCTGCCTCCCCCGTGCTTGCCGGCCACCTGCTGGTGGACTGCCTGGTCGCCCAGGGCGTCACCCATGCCTTCGGCGTGCCTGGCGAGAGCTTCCTGGCCGTTCTGGACGGCCTGCATGCCCACCGCGAGCGCCTGCGGTTCATCATCAACCGCCAGGAGGGGGGCGCCGCCTTCATGGCCGAGGCCGTGGGCAAGCTCACCGGCCGGCCCGGGGTGTGCTTTGTCACCCGCGGGCCGGGGGCGACCAATGCCTCCATCGGCATTCACACCGCCTTCCAGGACTCCACCCCAATGGTGGTGTTCGTCGGCGACGTGGCCAGCGATCAGCGCGATCGCGAGGCCTTCCAGGAACTGGAGTACCGCAACTTCTTCGGCCCGAGCACCCAGGGCATGGCCAAGCGGGTCGAGCGCATCGACGATCCCGAACGGATTCCGGAATACGTGGCCCGGGCCTTTGCCACCGCGATGAACGGCCGCCCCGGCCCGGTGGTGCTGGTGCTGCCGGAGGACATGCTCACGCGCCCCGTCAGCACCCGCCCGCTGCCCCGGGTCGAGCCGGTGGAGGCCTGGAGCGACCCCGGGGCCTTGCGGCGCCTGCGGGAGATGCTGCTGGCCGCGCGCAAACCGTTCGTGATTGCCGGTGGCGGCGGATGGACCCCTCAGGCCGCACAGGCCCTGCAACGTTTCGCCGAGAACTGGAAGCTGCCGGTGGGCAATGCCTTTCGCTTCCAGGACACGTTCGACAACTTCCATCCCCAGTACGCCGGCGACGTGGGCATTGCCATCAACCCCCGCCTGGCGGCGCGCATTCGCGAAAGCGACCTGATCGTGGCCATCGGGCCGCGTCTGGGCGAAATGACCACCAGTGGCTACACCCTGCTGCGTCCGCCGAAGGCCGACCAGCCGCTGGTTCACATTCACGCCAGCGCCGAGGAACTGAACCGGGTGTACCAGGCCGACCTGGCGATCCACGCCTCCATGAGCGCGGCGGCCCGGTCTCTGGAGGTGCTCACCGCCCCGCCCGAGGTGCCCTGGGCCAATTGGACGGCCGCTGCCCATGCCGATTACCTGGCCAACCTGCAGCCGCAGCCCCTGCCCGGACCGATCGACATGCCGGCCATCGTGGGCACGCTGCAGGCGTTGCTGCCGCCGGATGTGGTGGTCACCAATGGCGCAGGGAACTTCGCCTCCTGGATGCACCGGTTTTTCCGCCACCGTGGCCTGGCCCGGGGTCACAAGGTGCAGCTGGCGCCCACCGGCGGTGCGATGGGGTACGGCGTGCCGGCCGGCATCGCGGCCAACCTGGTGACCGGCCGGACCGTCTTCACCATCGCCGGCGATGGCGATTTCCTGATGAACGGGCAGGAACTGGCCACCGCCACGCAGCACGGCGGCAAGTCCATCATTCTCATTTTGAACAACGGCATGTACGGCACGATCCGCATGCACCAGGAGCGGGAGTACCCGCGCCATGTGTCGGGCTCGACCCTGGTCAATCCGGATTTCGTGGCGCTGGCGCTCGCCTATGGCTGGGCGGGCGAGCGGGTGAAGGAGACTGCGCAGTTCGAGCCGGCCTTGAGGGCCGCCCTGGCCCGCGAGACCGGCACGGTGATCGAAGTGGTGCTCGACCCCGAGGTGATCACCACCCGCGGCACCCTCAGCGCGATTCGCGATGCGGCGCTGAAGCGGTCCTCCTGAGGGGGCGCCGCTGGCGGCCGCTGTACGCGGGCGCGCCTAGTGCCTGCCAGAGCAGGGCTGCCTGCGCGGCCCGCCAACGAAAAAGGGCTGCTTGCGCAGCCCTTTTCAACATCAAGCGCGCGAGGCTTACTTGACGTGCTTGCCAATCAGGCCGGCCATCTCGAACATCGAGACTTGCGACTTGCCGAAGATGCCCTTGAGCTTGTCGTCGGCGTTGACCATGCGCTTGTTGGCCGTGTCCTGCAGCTTGTTCTTCTTGATGTAAACCCACAGCTTCGAGACGATCTCGGTGCGGGGCAGGGGGGTGCTGCCCACGACGGCGGCCAGGGCGGCGCTGGGGGTCAGCGGCTTCATGAACGCGGCGTTGGGCGTGCGCTTCTTGGCAGGGGCCTTCTTGACCGCCTTCTTGGCGGCGGGCTTCTTGGCCGCAGCCTTCTTCGCCGGGGCTTTCTTGGCGGCGGGCTTCTTGGCCGGAGCCTTCTTCGCCGGGGCCTTCTTGGCGGCCGGCTTCTTCGCAGCGACCTTCTTGGCCGGAGCCTTCTTTGCCGCAGCTTTTTTCGCGGGCGCTTTTTTCGCCGCAGCTTTCTTCGCAGTTGCCATGGTTGGATTTCCTTCTAGAAGTTGGTTAATGCCAGAGTGAACATCCCAAGTCTCTGGCAGTGCGGATGCTAATGGAGAAAAAACGTGTTTCCAAGCGAAAAGTGGCGTTTTTCATTGGGAGATGTCGTTTTTTTTCAGTGCGCCGTCCCTCTGGCGTTCCTCTGGGCTTCCTCGGCCGCTCCCCTGGAGTCCCTCTGGAGTCCCTCTGGCGGACCGAGGATGTCCCTTTGCAGCGTCCCCGACGCGGCACTGCCTCAGCTGCGAGGCGGCGCCGTGGTGGCCAGGACCACGCCGGCCAGGGACAGTCCCAGAGCCAACGCCTGCAGACCGCCGAGGGTCTCGCCCAGCACTCCCACGCCCACGGCGGTGGCCGCGACCGGCAGCATCACGGTGAACACCCCCGCGTGGGAGGCAGGCACATGGCGCAAGCCCGTCATCCAGAGCCAGACGGTCCAGACGCTCGCCGCCAGGGCGTAGAACACGAGCAGCCCCCACGCCGCCGGCGTCACCGCGCCGAAGTCGAACGACATCGCCGCCCACGCGCCGAAGGGGGTGACCAGCACCAGGCCCCACAGGTTGATCAGGGCGGTGATGCGCCGCGGCCCCAGCACGCCCGTCAGCCGCTTTCCGATGACGGCATACGCCGCTTCGCAGAGCACGGCCCCGAACACCAGCAGGTTGCCGAGCCAGGCCCGGGAGAAAGCGCCATCTGCCGATTCGTCGGAAACGGACGGATTGCCGCGGCTCCAGGCCAGCAGGGCAATGCCGCCTGCCGCCAGCGCAATGGCCACTTGTGTGCGGCCGGTGATGCGTTCGCCCAGGAAGATCCGGCTTTGCACCGCCACCACTGCGGGAATGGCCGCCAGGATGATCCCCGCCGACACCGCGCTGGTCATGCTCACTCCGTACAGCATGCACACCGAAAACAGGAAATTGCCGAGGAATGACTCCAGGAACACGAGCGCCCGTGTGCGCGGCGTCATGGGCGCTTCATCGGCCGGGCGCTTGAGCCAATGAAGCATGGCCAGGGTGGCCAGCCCGAAGCGCAGCCAGGCCAGAAGCATCACCGGGAAGGCCGCCACCAGAGGCTTGGACAGGGCCACATAGCTGCCCACCAGCGCCATGCTCAGGGCCAGGCAGGCATAGGCGGTCCAGCGAACGGGCAGGGCAGGCGATGACACAGGGGGCTCGTGTGGGGTGCGAGAGGCGGTGCGGGTGCGGCAGGGGCGGTGTCAGGCGGCCCGGTGCAAAGCGTTCGGCGGGGCTGCCCGACCGGCCGGATCATGCCCGACGAACGCCTGAGCACTTGGCGGAGGCAATTTCAGCAGCCGACATTGATTCCATCATTTGAAAAAATCACGTGGTGCAGCGCGACAAAATTTCTCAATATAAGAATCTAAATTCCGCATTGAAAAATCGGTTGCCTAAGCTGTTGATTTTAAATGGGAAAAATTTATCTCTTGTATAAGACATAAGAGCGGGCGGGGGTCTTCTACAAGACTACAGTGTGGTCATCTCATCTTCAAACCTTGATCAGGAGCATCCCCATGACGAACCGGGCACCCCTCACGCGTGAACAGCAGATCGCGCAACTGGAACAAGACTGGGCGCAAAGCCCGCGCTGGAAAGGTATCAAGCGCGGCTACAGCGCCGCCGACGTGGTGCGCCTGCGCGGCTCGGTGCACATTGAGCACACCCTGGCCCAGCGCGGCGCCGAAAAGCTCTGGAGCCTGATCAACGGTGCGGCGGCCAAGGGCTATGTGAACGCCTTCGGTGCGATCACCGCCGGCCAGGCGATGCAGCAGGCCAAGGCCGGCCTCGAGGCGGTGTACCTCTCCGGCTGGCAGGTGGCCGCCGACGGCAACACCTCCGAAACCATGTACCCCGACCAGTCGCTGTATGCCTATGACTCGGTGCCCACCATGGTCCGCCGCATCAACAACACCTTCAAGCGCGCGGACGAAATTCAGTGGTCGCGCGGCATCGGCCCCGGCGACAAGGCCTATATCGACTACTTCCTGCCGATCGTGGCCGACGCGGAAGCCGGCTTTGGCGGCGTGCTCAATGCCTTCGAACTGATGAAGAACATGATCGCCGCCGGCGCATCGGGCGTGCACTTTGAAGACCAGCTTGCAGCCGTGAAGAAGTGCGGCCACATGGGCGGCAAAGTGCTCGTGCCCACCCAGGAGGCGATCGAGAAGCTGATTTCGGCGCGTTTCGCGGCCGACGTGATGGGCGTTCCGACCATCGTTCTGGCCCGCACCGATGCCGAGGCAGCCAACCTGATCACCTCTGACCACGATGCCAATGACAAGCCGTTCCTCACGGGCGAGCGCACCCAGGAAGGGTTCTATCGCGTGAAGAACGGCCTGGAGCAGGCGATCAGCCGCGGCGTGGCCTACGCCCCCTACGCCGACCTGGTGTGGTGCGAAACCGGCACGCCCGACCTGGGCTTCGCCCGTGAATTCGCGCAGGCGGTGCATGCCAAGTGCCCCGGCAAGCTGCTGTCGTACAACTGCTCGCCCTCGTTCAACTGGAAGAAGAATCTCGACGACAAGACCATCGCCGAATTCCAGGACAAGCTCTCCGAGATGGGCTACAAGTACCAGTTCATCACCCTGGCGGGGATCCACGTCAACTGGTACAACACCTTCAAGTTCGCCCACGCGTATGCGCGCGGCGAGGGCATGAAGCATTACGTGAACATGGTGCAGGAGCCCGAGTTCGCCGCCCGAGAGCAGGGCTACACCTTCGTGTCGCACCAGCAGGAAGTCGGCGCCGGTTATTTCGATGACGTGACCACCGTGATTCAGGGCGGTTCCTCCAGCGTGAAGGCCCTGACCGGCTCGACCGAAGAAGAGCAGTTCCACTGATCGGCGCCCGAATCGCCGGGCCCGCAGGCCACCGCGCTGCCATCGCAGCCGGTGGCCTTTTTGCAGGCTTGTTCACGCGGTTAAAATGCGCGAATTGACCATCCACAAGGGCGAGAAAGGCACATCGGTTATGACACCGCGAACGACGCAGACCCGCACCGTCGCCTGACGGCGGTCACGTCGCGTTCGTCTGCGGCCTCCGAGGGCCTTCCAAGAGCGCGGCAACCGTCCGCGCTTTTTTGTTGGCGGTCCCGTTTCCCGGGCCCATCCCTGTTCTGAAGGCACCGATTCCATGATCCAAGTCACGCTTCCCGACGGCTCCCAGCGCCAGTTTCCCGGACCGGTCACGGTGGCCGAGGTCGCGGCTTCCATCGGCGCCGGCCTGGCCAAGGCCGCCCTGGCCGGCAAGGTCGATGGCCAGGTGGTGGACACAAGCCATCGCATCGAGCGCGACGCGCCGGTGTCCATCCTCACCGCCAAGGATGCCGAGGGGCTCGAGGTCATACGCCACTCCACCGCGCACCTGCTGGCCTATGCCGTCAAGGAGTTGTTCCCCGAGGCGCAGGTGACCATCGGTCCGGTGATCGAGCATGGGTTCTATTACGACTTCTCGTACAAGCGCCCCTTCACCCCGGAAGACCTTGCCGCGATCGAAAAGCGCATGACTGAACTGGCGGCGAAGGACGAGCCGGTGGTGCGACGGGTGCTGCCCCGGGACGAGGCGGTGGCCTATTTCAAGTCGATCGGCGAACAGTACAAGGCCGAGATCATTGCCAGCATTCCGGCCGGTGAAGCGGTCTCGCTGTATCGCGAGGGCAGCTTTGAGGACCTGTGCCGAGGCCCCCACGTGCCCAGCACTGGCAAGCTCAAGCACTTCAAGCTGATGAAGGTGGCCGGGGCCTACTGGCGCGGTGACCATCGCAATGAAATGCTGCAGCGGGTGTACGGCACTGCCTGGGCCACCAAAGAGGACCTGCAGCAGTACCTCACCATGCTCGAAGAGGCCGAGAAGCGGGACCACCGCAAGCTCGGTCGCGAGCTCGACCTGTTCCACATCGACGACCATGCGCCCGGCGTCGTGTTCTGGCACCCCAAGGGCTGGACCGTCTGGCAGGAGGTGGAGCAGTACATGCGTCGCGTGTACCGCGACAACGGTTATCTCGAGGTGAAGGGCCCCCAGATCCTGGACCAGGGCCTGTGGGAGAAGACCGGCCACTGGGAAAAATACCGCGAGAACATGTTCGTGACCGAGTCGGAAAAGCGCGATTACGCGCTCAAGCCGATGAACTGCCCGGGCCACATCCTCATCTTCAAGCAGGGCGTCAAGAGCTACCGTGACCTGCCCCTGCGCTATGGCGAATTCGGCCAGTGCCACCGCAATGAGCCTTCCGGCGGGCTGCACGGCATCATGCGGGTGCGGGGCTTCACCCAGGACGACGGCCACATTTTCTGCACCGAAAGCCAGATCCAGGCGGAGGTGACCGCCTTCACCGCGCTGCTGCAGAAGGTGTATCGGGATTTCGGCTTCACCGACATCATCTACAAGCTCTCCACCCGTCCGGAAAAGCGCATCGGCACCGAGGAGAGCTGGGACCGCGCCGAGAAAGCCCTGGCCGACGGCCTGCGCGCCTCGGGCTGTGACTTCGAGATCCTGCCGGGGGAGGGCGCCTTCTACGGGCCCAAGATCGAGTACACGCTCAAAGACGCGCTGGGGCGCCCGTGGCAGTGCGGCACCATCCAGGTCGATCCGAACCTGCCCGAGCGGCTGGATGCCGAATTCGTCGGGGAAGACGGAGCCCGCCACCGGCCCCTGATGCTGCACCGCGCCATTGTGGGCAGCCTCGAGCGGTTCATCGGCATCCTGATCGAGCAGCATGCCGGCGCCCTGCCGGTGTGGCTGGCGCCGGTTCAGGCGGTGGTGCTCAACATCACGGATGCGCAGGCGGACTACGCGCGAGAAGTCGCGAAAACGCTGCAAAATCAAGGCTTTAGGGTGGCGTTAGACCTCCGGAATGAAAAAATAACGTATAAAATTCGGGAGCATTCGCTGCAAAAGGTGCCCTATCTGCTTGTCCTGGGCGACAAGGAGAAGGCCGCCGGCGCAGCGGCCGTGCGTGCCCGGGGCAACCAAGACCTGGGCGTGATGGCCCTCGATGCCTTTGTGCAGCGCATCCAAGACGATATCGCGCACAAGCGTTGATGGCCGATTCTTTGATCAACCGAGGACGCCACCATCGCTACTGACTTCCGCGACCGTCGCCAGCGCGAGGAACGCAAACACCGCCTGAACCGTGAAATCATGGCCCCCGAGGTTCGCCTCTCGGGCCCCGACAACGAAGCGATCGGCATCGTGAGCCTGCAGGAAGCCCTGCGCATGGCCGGTGACCTCGATGTCGACCTGGTTGAAATCGCCGCCACCGCCAGCCCGCCCGTGTGCCGGCTCATGGATTACGGCAAATTCAAGTACCAGGAACAGAAGAAGGCGGCCGAGGCCAAGGCCAAGCAGACGGTCATCGAGATCAAGGAAGTCAAGTTCCGTCCCGGCACTGACGACGGCGACTACAACATCAAGATGCGCAACATCCGTCGGTTCCTGGCGGATGGCGACAAGTGCAAGATCACGCTGCGATTCCGGGGTCGGGAGATCACCCACCAGGAACTGGGCCTTGCCCTCCTGAACCGGATTCGGGACGATCTGGGCGACACCATCCTCGTCGAGCAGTTTCCCAAGCTGGAAGGCCGCCAGATGATCATGATGATCGCCCCGGGCCGCAAGAAGGCGGCCACAGCCGGCGCGCCGGCGGGCGCCGCCCCGGCAGCCAAGCCGGCCGAAGCCGACCAGCCCGCTTCTGCCTGAGCGCTTCGCCTGAGGGCGGGGTCGCGCTGCCCCCTTGAGGGGCCGGCCGCAGTCGTGTCATAATGGATGGTTTCGCGCCTGGGCGGTTGGTCGCCGCCTGGCGCATCGCGCGGATCCTTCGGGGTCTGACGCAGGGCCGTCCTGCCTGCAGGAGGGCCACAAGTGGCTCGGGGCCACCAAGTCCGCGGACGGTTCGCGGCGCCTCGCGAGCACAAATCAAAAGGAGCAGTCACATGCCCAAGATGAAGACCAAGAGCAGCGCGAAGAAGCGTTTTCGCGTTCGTCCCGGTGGCACCGTCAAGCGTGGCCAAGCCTTCAAGCGTCACATCCTGACCAAGAAGACCACCAAGAACAAGCGCCACCTGCGCGGCCCGGTGTCGGTCCATGAGACCAACATGGGTCACATGGCCCAGATGCTCCCGTTCGCGGGCCTCTGATCCTTCACGGACGAATTAGGAGTCACATATGCCTCGCGTCAAACGTGGTGTCACCGCCCGCGCTCGCCACAAGAAAGTTCTCGCCCTCGCCAAGGGTTTCCGCGGTCGCCGCGGCAACGTCTTCCGCATCGCCAAACAGGCGGTGATGAAGGCGGGCCAGTACGCCTACCGTGATCGCCGCGCCAAAAAGCGCGTCTTCCGCCGCCTCTGGATTGCCCGTATCAACGCCGCCGCGCGTGAGCTGGGCCTGAGCTACAGCCAGTTCGCCAACGGCATCCGCAAGGCCGGCATCGAAATCGACCGCAAGGTCCTGGCCGACATCGCCGTGCACGACAAGGCGGCCTTTGCCGGCATCGTGGAGCAAGTCAAGGCCAAGCTGGCGGCTTGAGTTCACGTCGTGCGAGGCCCGCAGGGCGGGTCGCACGGTGCAACCACCCACAGGGCTAGGGCTTGCGAAGCGCTAGCCCTGTTGTTTTTTCGGCTGGCCCGTCGCGTCATTTCCGAGCCTGTCGTCTTTCGGTTTTTCGTATGAGCCAAGAATTCGATTCCCTCGTCGAGGCCGCCCGTCAGGCCTTCGCCCAGGCGGCCACGCCCGCGCAGCTGGAAGATGCCAAGGCCCAGTTCATCGGCAAGTCCGGTCGCATCACCGAGTTGATGAAGGGCCTGGCGAGCCTGAGCGTCGACGAAAAGAAGTCTCGCGGCGCCACGATCAACCAGGCCAAGCAGGCGATCGAGGAGGCCCTGGCCGCACGCCGGCAGGCGCTGGCCGATGCCGAGCTCGAGCGTCAGTTGCAGGCCGAGGCCCTGGACGTCACCCTGCCGGGGCGCCAGCGCGAGCCCGGTGGCCTGCATCCCGTGAGCCTGACGCTCGAGCGCATCGAGCGGATTTTCGCCAGCATGGGCTTCGACGTGGCCGACGGCCCCGAGATCGAAAGCGACTGGCACAGCTTCACCTCCCTGAACAATCCGCCCAACCATCCGGCGCGGTCGATGCAGGACACCTTCTACGTCGATCTCCAAGGGGACGACGGGATTCACTACAACCTGCGGCCGCACACGAGCCCGATGCAGGTGCGCTACGCTCAGGCCCATGTGAAGCGGCATGCCGGGCGCGAGATGCCCGAGATCCGCGTGATCGCCCCGGGCCGCACCTACCGGGTGGACAGCGATGCCACCCATTCCCCGATGTTCCACCAGTGCGAAGGCCTGTGGCTCGGGAAGAACGTGAGCTTCAAGGACCTGAAGGTCGTGTTCACCGATTTCTGCCGGACGTTCTTCGAGCGCGATGATCTGGCCTTGCGTTTTCGGCCCAGCTTCTTTCCGTTCACCGAGCCCAGCGCCGAGATCGACATCCAGTTCCAGCAGGGACCGCTGGCCGGCCGCTGGCTGGAGGTGGCCGGCTCCGGTCAGGTGCATCCGACGGTGGTGCGCAACATGGGGCTCGACCCCGAAACGTACATCGGCTTTGCCTTTGGCATGGGCCCTGATCGCCTCACCATGCTGCGGTATGGCGTGAACGACCTGCGTCTGTTTTTCGACGGCGACATCCGCTTCCTGCGGCAGTTCCGCTGACCGGATCGCCCACGCGCTTTCCATACCGCCCCGACCCTGAATCCGACCCCCTGGCCCGACCATGCAATTTCCCGAGTCCTGGCTGCGCGAGTTCTGCAACCCGCCGTTGACCACCCAGCAGATTGCCGACACCCTCACCATGGGCGGTCTGGAGGTCGAAGACCTGCGCCCGGTGGCGCCACCCTTCACCCAGGTGGTGGTGGGCGAGATCCGTGAGGCGGTGCAGCATCCCAACGCCGATCGCCTGCGGGTGTGCCAGGTGGACGTGGGGCAGGGCGCCCTTTTGAACATCGTGTGCGGCGCGCCCAATGCCCGCGTCGGCATCCGGGTGCCCTGCGCGCTGGTGGGGGCCGAACTGCCCCCAGGCGAAGACGGGCAACCATTCAAGATCAAGCTGGGCAAGCTGCGTGGCGTAGAGAGCCAAGGCATGCTGTGCTCGGCGCGTGAACTGCAGCTCAGTGAGGACCATGGCGGCCTGCTCGAGCTGGCGGCCGACGCCCCGATCGGGGTGAATGTGCGCGAGGTGCTGCGCCTCGATGACACGCTGTTCACGCTCAAGCTCACGCCCAATCTGGCCCATGCGCTGTCGGTGTTCGGGGTGGCCCGGGAACTGTCAGCCCTGACCGGCGCGCCGCTGCAGGTGCCGGCACTGCCCCGGATCGCGGCCACGCACGAGGCGCGCCTGCCGGTGAAGGTGTCGGCTCCCGACCTGTGCGGCCGTTTTTCGGGCCGCGTCATTCGCGGGGTGAATCCCAAGGCCAGAACGCCCGACTGGATGGTCGACCGGCTGGCTCGCTGCGGCCAGCGCAGCGTGACCGCTCTGGTCGACATCTCCAACTACGTGATGTTCGAGTATGGCCGGCCGTCGCATATTTTCGATCTGGACAAGATCCACGGAGGCCTGGACGTGCGCTGGGGCCGCGCGGGCGAATCGCTCAAGCTGCTCAATGGGACCACGATCACCGTGGATGCCAAGGTGGGCGTGATCGCCGACGATGCCCAGGTCGAGTCGCTGGCCGGCATCATGGGGGGCGACGCGACCGCCGTGTCTAACGACACCCGCCATGTGTATGTCGAGGCCGCCTTCTGGTGGCCCGAGGCGGTGCAGGGGCGCTCGCGCCGCTACAACTTCTCGACCGATGCCGGCCACCGGTTCGAGCGTGGCGTCGACCCGAGCAGCACCGTCGACCATATCGAACACCTCACGCGCCTGATTCTTGAGATCTGCGGTGGCGAGCCGGGCCCGGTCGACGACCAGGTGCTGGCGCTGCCGGAGCGCACGCCGGTGACGCTGCGTGCCTCGCGGGCGGCCCGCGTGATCGGCATGCCCCTGACCGCGCCCGACTGCGTGCAGGCGCTGCAGCGGCTGGGCCTGTCGGTGACTCCGGATGGCGACCGCTTGTCGGTCTTGCCGCCGCCGCACCGGTTCGATCTTGCGATCGAGGAAGACCTGATCGAGGAGGTGGTGCGGGTGATCGGCTATGACCGCCTGCCCACCACCGCGCCACTGGCGCCCACCGTGGCCCGCCCGGCCGAAGAAGCGCGTCGCAGCCGATTTGCGGTGCGCCGCCTGCTGGCCGGCCTGGGATACCAGGAAACCATCAACTTCAGCTTCGTGGAAGAGGCCTGGGAGCGTGACCTGGCGGGCAACGCGCACCCGGTCAAGCTGCTCAATCCGATCGCGAGCCCGATGTCGGTGATGCGCTCGTCGCTGCTGGGGTCCCTGTTGCAGGTGCTGCGGCACAACCTGGACCGCAAGGCCGACCGGGTGCGCGTGTTTGAGGTGGGACGCGTATTCCTGCGGGATCCCTCGGTGGTCACCACCGACAGCACCGTGCGCGGCATCCACCAGCCGATGCGGGTGGCCGGCCTCGCGTTCGGCGCGGTGGACGGGCTCGATTGGAGCCACCGGGGATCGGCCGGGGTTGATTTCTTTGATGCCAAGGGCGATGTGCAGGCCCTGATGGCGCCTCGGCAGGCCCGCTTCGAGGCGGGCAGCCATCCGGCGATGCATCCGGGCCGCTGCGCCGCGGTGCACCTGGACGGGTTGCCGATCGGCCATGTCGGCGAGCTGCATCCGCGCTGGCGCCAGGCCTGGGCGCTGCCTTCGGCGCCCGTGCTGTTCGAGCTCGATCTTGACGCCGTGCTCGCGCGTGAGGTGCCAGCCTTCCAACCCGTGCCGAAGGCGCAGCCGGTGGAGCGGGATCTGGCTGTTGTCGTGCGGGACGCGGTCAGTCATGATGCGGTGATGGCCGCGGTGCGGACTGCCGAGACGGGGGGGCTGTTGCAGGACGTGCGTCTTTTTGACCTGTACAAGCCGCAGCAGGCGGCGGCCGGCCTGGCCGTTGGCGAAAAAAGCCTGGCGGTGCGGCTGACGCTGGGCCACCCGGCCCAGACGCTCACGGACGAACAGATCGAGGGCGCGCTGCGGGCGGTCGTGGACTGCCTGGGCCGCCAGGTGGGTGGACGCCTCAGAGGATGAACTGGTGATGCAAGACTCCATGCCTGACACCCCGGCCGACGCCGAACCCCTCTCCCCGCCGGATGCGGCCCTGGATTTCGCCGCCTTCAGCCTTGAGACGCCGGCGCTCACCAAGGCCCATCTGGCCGAACTGCTGTTCGAGCAGATCGGCCTGAACAAGCGGGAGTCGAAGGACATGGTCGATGCGTTTTTCGACCTGGTGTCGGCCAGCCTGGTGGAGGGGCGCGACGTGAAGATTTCCGGGTTCGGCAACTTCCAGATCCGCACCAAGGCGGCACGGCCAGGTCGCAACCCACGCACCGGCGAGCTCATTCCGATCGAGGCGCGCCGTGTGGTCACCTTTCACGCCAGCCACAAGCTCAAGGAGTCGATCCAGTCGCCTGGCGAATTGGGCGACTGACCGGTCTGCCGCATCGGGCCCGCGTTCGTGGATCCCGGATCCAGGGCACTTGCGCCCCGGGAGGGCTTTCTCCCGCCGCCGAGTTGGAGTAACCTGCGAGCTTTGCGCCGCAAGTTTCGGTTTCCATGGAGAAATCCCTTCCCAGCATTCCTGCCAAACGCTACTTCACCATCGGTGAGGTGAGCGAGTTGTGTGGCGTCAAGCCGCATGTGCTGCGCTATTGGGAGCAGGAGTTCACCCAGCTAAGGCCGATGAAGCGGCGTGGCAACCGGCGCTACTACCAGCACCATGAGGTGCTGATGATCCGCCGCATCCGCGACCTGCTTTATGAGCAGGGCTTCACCATCAGCGGTGCGCGCAACAAGCTGCAGGAGATCGTGCAGGGCGAGCGCGATCGACGCCGCGCGGGCGAGGTGCTGCTTGAGGGCGTCGAGCCGATCGGGCTGCCCGAGGATCCGCTCCCCGACGATCCGATGTCCGAGACGGACGATCCCGAGTCCGGCGTACCCGCAAGGCTGGCACGCGAGCCCGTGGCCGAGGCTGCGCTGTCCTCTTCCTCGGGCTTGCGCGCCGTCACGGTGGCTGCGGCGCCGGCCGTTGCGAGCGGCGCGGGCTCGGCCTGGGGCCCGGGCTCTGACGGGGGGGGCGACCTGCGTCTGTGGCAGGTGCGCCGTGAGTTGGCCGAGATCCGTGATCTCCTGTCTGCCGCCCTCGATCGCAATGAAGCCGCTCGGGATTCACGCGCTATAATTTAAGCTTCTCGGCGTGTAGCGCAGCCTGGTAGCGCACTTGCATGGGGTGCAAGGGGTCGCGAGTTCGAATCCCGCCACGCCGACCATCATGAAAAAAGCCAGTCCCTCTTAGGGCTGGCTTTTTTTTCATCCGACGATCAGGCCGTCCCGCGCTCAGTCGATGTCCAACGTGTGCACGGCCCAGGCGCCGCGCCGGCGATCGTCGAAATAACGAAGCAGCGTCTCGCGCACCGTGCGAAAGGCGATCTCGTCCCAGGGGATTTCGTCTTCACGGAACAGGCGTGCCTCAATCGTTTCCGGCCCCGGATCAAACTGGGCGTTGAGCAAGCGCGCCCGGTAGAACAGGTGGACCTGGCCCACGCGCGGCACGCTGAGCACCGACATCAGGGCTTCCATCTCGAAGGCGGCGCCGGCCTCTTCCTGCGTCTCGCGGGCCGCCCCTTCGGCGGCGGTCTCGCCCAGTTCCATGAAGCCGGCTGGCAGGGTCCATTTGCCCCAGCGCGGTTCGATGTTGCGCCGGCACAGGAGAACCCGGTCGTCGAGGTAAGGCAGGGTGCCCACCACGTTGAGCGGGTTTTCGTAGTGGATGGTGTCGCAGGCCGGGCAGACTGCGCGCTCGCGCGTGTCACCGTCGTCGGGCACGCGGTAAGCGACAGTGTTCCCGCAGTTGCGGCAATGCTTGATCGGGGCGCGCAGCATCCCGACAGTGTACGAGGCCGTCTGGCTCGCACGCCCAATCCCCTGGCGGCCGGCGGGGTGGCGGACCCCCGGGCCCGGCTCAGCCCGTACGCCCGCGCACCTGGGGCTTGGTGGCCTGGCTGTGCTTGTCGATCAGGGCCCGCGCCGTTTCGAGCAGCTGGCGGCCGTCATGGCCGCGGCGGTTGATGTCCTCGACCCATTCCGCCTCGACCAGCCGCGCCTTGCGCCGAAATTCCTGCGCCTCGGCAGGCGGGATGGTGTAGAGGGTGTTGCCCCGCGCCTGGGCCGCCTTGCGGCCTTCCACATCATTGGCTTGCTGGGTGCGCCCGAACGCGCCCGAGGTGGCCAGGCCCGAGTTGTTGTCAATCACCTGCCGCAGGTCAGGCGGCAGGCTGGTGTAGCGGGCCTTGTTCATCACCATCGCGAAGGTGGCGGTGTAGAGCGCGCCGCCGGCAGGATCGAAGTCGCTGTGAAAGCGCGCGAGCTCCTGCACCTTGACCGAGGGCACCACCTCCCAGGGCAGCACGCAACCGTCGATGGTGCCCTTGGACAGGGCGTCGGGGATCGCAGGCAGTGGCATGCCCACGGGGATCGCTCCCAGATACCCCAGCATCTTGGTGACCTGACGGGACGGGCCGCGCAGCTTGAGCCCGCGCAGGTCGCCGACGGTGCGGATGGCCTTGTCGCGGGTGTGCAGCACGCCCGGGCCGTGGGTGTGTACCGCCAGCAGCTGGGTGTCCTTGAACTCGTCGGCCGCCTGGGTTTGAACGTACTCCCAGCACGCCCGCGACGTGGCCTCGGCGTGGGTCATCATGAAGGGCAGCTCGAATGCCTCGATGCGGGGAAAGCGGCCGGCGGTGTAGCCCGGGAGCGTCCAGACGATGTCAACCACGCCGTCGCGGGCCTGGTCGTACAGCTGCACCGCCGTTCCGCCCAATTGCATGGCGGGATAGCCTTCGAAGCGGATACGCCCGCCCGACTCCTTGTGCACCTTGTCCATCCAGGGCTTGTGCATCGTCAGCCACACCAGCGACTGGGGCGCCATGAAGGTGTGGAATTTGAGCGTCACCGTAGGCTGGGCCAGGCCGATGACCGGAGGGGCTGCGAGGAGGGCGGCGGAGTTCTGGAGGAGGGTGCGGCGGCGGATCATGGGTCAGGCAGACGCGTGGGAGGAAGAAAAGGGCCTAAAAAACCGGGCCTTGCGGCCCGCGCCGCGATTGTCGGCGAGTTCAGCCGGCATGGGTGACCAGCGCCAGACAAAGGCCCGGGACCGCCAGCAGCAGGGCCAGGCGCAAGGCATCGGTGACCAGGAATGGCAACACGCCCTGGTAGCTGTGCCCGATTGGCGTGCCGCCCGCCAGGCCATTGACCACATGCACATTGAGGCCCACGGGCGGGGCCAGCAGGCCAAAGCTCACGGTCATGAGCACCAGAATACCGAACCAGATGGCCACGGATTCCTGCGGCAGGCCCAGATCGAGCCCCATCACCAGGGGCAGGAAGATGGGCAAGGTGAGCATGATCATGGACAACTCGTCCATCACCGCCCCGAGGAGGATGTAGAAGGCCAGAATTGCGGCCACCACCGCCAGGGCGGGCAGATCCCAGCCTGCCACCGTCGACGCCAGCCGCGCGGGAACCTGGGTGAGGGCCAGCGCCGCGTTCATCAGGTCGGCGCCGAGGAAGATCAGGAAGATCATGGCGCAGGTGCTGGCGGTGTCTAGGAACGCCTCGCGCACCCCGGCCCAGGACAGCTCTCCGCGTAGGACGGCGGCGACGGCCGTCGCCGCCGTGCCGACGGCAGCGCCCTCAGTGGGCGTGAACAGCCCGCCGTAAATCCCGCCGAAGACCAGCAGAAAGACCGCCGCGACCGGCACCACACCCCGCGCAGCGAGGGCCACCGAACGGGTGCCACTGGGCGCGGCCGGCGGCAGGGGCGCCTCGGCGGGGCGCCAGCGCACCACCACGGCGATGGCGAGCAGATAGCCGACGGTAGCCAACAGACCCGGCACCACCGCCGCAGCGAACAGCTTGGCGATGTTTTGCTCCGCGAGGATGCCGTAGATCACAAGCGGGACCGATGGCGGGATCAGGATGCCCAGGGTGCCACCGGCCGCCAGCGTCCCGGTGGAGAGGCGGTCGCTGTAGCCGTGTCGTCGCATTTCAGGCAGGGCCACCGAGGTCATGGTGGCCGCCGTGGCCACCGAGGAGCCGCAGATCGCGCCGAAGGCGGCACTGGCCATGACCGCGGCCATGGCCAGCCCGCCGCGAAACCGCGCCAGCACCAGGCTGGCGAATTCGAAGAGGGCGCGGGAGAGCCCGCCGCGGGTGGCCAGCTGCCCCATGAGAAGGAACAGGGGAATGACGGACAGTTCGTAATTGGCCAGGCGTGCGAACGCCAGGTTGTTCAGGAAGGCCGCCAGCGGTCCCCAACCGGCCTGGACGAGGTAGCCGCCGGCCCCGGCCGCGAACATTGCCGCGGCGATCGGCACGCGCAGCGCCATGAGCAGCAGCATCGCGCTGAAGATGCCCGCACACAGGAGCAATGGATTCATCCGCGCGCCTCGCGCTGCAGCCCCTGCACGCCGGCGATGACGGCGGCCAGGCCCAGGGGTGGCGCAATGGCAGCATGCGCGATCCATTCGGGGAAGTCGAGGATCATGGTGCCGGTGCGGGACTGCCAGGCCGCCCAGGCCCCCAGGCCGCTGCGCCAGGCCAGCAGGCCAAGCACTGCCGCCAGGACCAGTGTTCCGGCCTGGTCGAGACGATGACGCAGGCGGGAGCCGGCCCGGGCCGTGAAAAAATCGACGAACAGGTGGCCCCGCTGCAACTGGCACCAGGGCATGAACAGCGCGATCGACGCACCGGCGGCCAGCGCGGTGAGTTCGAAGTCGCCGACCAGCACCCACAGGCCGGTCGCGCGGCCCACCACCGAGACGCAGGTGAGGGCGGCCAGCGCGGTCAGCAGCAGACCGGCGAGCAGGGCACAGGCCCGGGCCGGCCAGGCCAGGGCAGGATGGACACGCAAGGATCGATCTCCCGAGGGGCTCCGCCGGACCGCGCCGGTCCCATCCCGGCGCGGGCACGGCAAGTGCACGGCGTCGGGCGGCCCCGGAGGGTCAGGCGGACTGGATGGTGACCGTGAGCGGCGACAGGCCAGTCACGCCACCCGAGAGCGTATCACCCGGCACGACCGCGGCCACGCCTGCGGGCGTGCCCGTGAAGATCAGGTCACCGGGCTGCAAGGTCCAGGCCGCGGACAGGTGTTCGATGATTTCCCCGAGATTCCAGATCAACTGGCCCACGTCGCTGCGCTGGCGATCCTGCCCGTTCACTTGCAGCCAGATCGCCGCCTGCTCGATGGCGCCGGCCTGGGTCGCGGGCGTCAGCGGGCCGATGGGCGCGGCCTCATCGAAGGCCTTGCCGATCTCCCACGGGCGACCCTGCTTCTTCATCTCGCCTTGCAGATCACGCCGCGTCATGTCAAGGCCGACGGCAAACCCGAAGATGTGGCGGGCGGCATCGGCCGCGCGGATGTTGCGGCCGCCGGTGCCGATGGCCGCCACCAGTTCGATTTCATGGTGCAGGTCACGGGTCAGGGGTGGATAGGTCATGCGGCCGGTCTGGCCGGGCTCGACCACCCCCAGGGCGTCGGCGGGCTTCATGAAGAAGAAGGGGGCCTCGCGACCGGTGAAACCCATCTCCTTGGCGTGTTCGACGTAGTTGCGGCCAACGCAGTACACGCGGCGGACCGGGAATCGTTCGGGACGGCCCACGACAGGCAGGCTCACGGGGGCGAGGGGCGGAAAGACGTAGCTCATGCCCGCACCTTACCGGATCGGCCACACCCTGCCGATCACCTAGGTGTCACCCGGGGCCCGCAGGCCGTATGCTTGCCGGCATGAAGCTTCACAACTACTTCCGTTCGTCCGCGTCGTTCCGCGTGAGGATCGCACTGGAGCTCAAGGGCCTGTCGTACGACTACCTGCCGGTGCACCTGGTCAGGGACGAACACCGGCAGCCGGCCTATGCCGCGCTGTCGCCCGCCGCGCTGGTGCCTACCCTGGAGACCGACGACGGGCAGGCCCTCGGCCAGTCGATGGCGATCATCGAGTACCTCGACGAGACCCATCCCGAGCCGCCGCTGCTGCCGGCCGACGCGCTGGGGCGTGCGCGGGTGCGGGCGCTGGCCCAGTCGATCGCCTGCGAGATCCATCCCCTGAACAACCTGCGCGTGCTGCGCTACCTGGTGCGGGAACTTGCGGTGTCCGAGGACGCGAAGAACACCTGGTACCGCCACTGGGTCCGCCACGGGCTGGAGGCGTTTGAGCGCGAACTCGCGCACGGTCCCCACGGGCGCTACTGCCACGGCGATACCCCGACACTCGCCGACTGCCTGCTGGTGCCGCAAATTTTTAATGCGCGTCGATTTGACGTGAACCTGGACGGCTTGCCCCGGACGATGGCCGCCTTCGAGGCCTGCATGGCGCTTGCCCCCTTCCAGCGGGCGCAGCCGTCGAACTGCCCGGATTTCGAGGCCTGAGGCGCGGGCCGGCATGACGGATTGCCTCCGGCTCGAGGACCCGGCCGCGGTGCTGGTGCCCCAGTGGCCCGCGCCGCCCGGCGTTCAGGCGCTGTGCAGCACCCGGCACGGGGGCGTCTCGGGTGATCCCTGGGGACGCCTGAACCTCGGCGACCATGTGGGGGACGACCCCGGGGCTGTCGCAGAAAACCGCGCGCGCTGGTCCCGACGGCTGGGGGTGCGGCCAGTGTTCCTGCGGCAGGTGCACGGTGTGCGCGTGGTCTCGCTGGAGGCCACCACCCCTGACGGCACCGAGGCGGATGCCTGCCTGGCGCGCGCCGCCGGGGCCGCCTGCACGATCATGGTGGCCGACTGCCTGCCCGTCCTGCTGTGCGACACGCGGGGAGGCCGGGTGGGCGCTGCCCATGCCGGCTGGCGGGGTCTGGCGGGGGTGGGGGGCAACGCCCATGCACCGGTCGGCCCGGGCGTTCTCGAGGCACTGGCCGCTCATTTCGACCCGGACCACACCCTGGCGTGGCTCGGTCCCTGCATTGGTCCTCAGGCCTTCGAGGTGGGCCCGGAGGTGAAGGCCGCCTTCGAAGCCGCCAGCGCCGGTGCGGGTGACCTGTTCCGGCCCGCCGGCGCGGGCAAGTGGCGGGCCGATCTGGCCGGGCTGGCGCGGGGCCGGCTGGCCGCCTTAGGGATCACCCGCGTCTATGGGAACGACAGTGGCCCGGCCTGGTGCACCGTGGGCAATCCGTCACGGTTCTTTTCGCACCGGCGCGACCGGGTCAGCGGCCGGCTGGCCGCCAGCATCTGGCTCGAGTGACCCGCCTTCTTGGGCTGCGTCGCGAGCCCGCATCCGTCGCCGCCGCTCCGGAGTGCCCAGGATGTACATGAGCAATCCGGTGGGCAGGATCCCATACAGCAGGAAGGTGAATACCGCACCGAGGATGGATCCATTAGTATTCGTGGCTTCGGCCACAGCCATCATCAAGGCCACGTAGAGCCATCCGATTGCGATCAGGTACATGTCGATGCGTCCGGGTCCGACTGTTTTGGTGATGAGTTTGGCTGGTGTAAGAAAGCGCGGGATACTCAGAGCACCCCGCGGCTTGAACCCGGGGACATGAACCCCGTGGAGGAATCCCCCATGCGTTCTCAGGCCAGCAAGCCTCGGGCAAAAGCAGCAGCCTCTTCGGCGCGTACCCAAAAAGCCGCGCCTCGCGAGTCAGCGTCATCAACAGCGCGCGAAGCCGCCACACCTCCCGAACCGGATTCTGCGCTGAATTGGGTGCAGGCCGCCCAGCAGTTCCAGCAAAACCTCGGTGCCGGCTGGACGAAGGCGCTTGAAGCCCTTCAGCACATGGGCGCGTCGCCAGTGGGTACCGGGTCTGCGGCGTTGCCTCAGATCCAGTTCGATGCCGAGGCCGTGCTCAAGCTGCAGCAGTCGTACCTGCGCGAGGCCGGCCTGCTGTGGAACGAGTCGGTGGGCGCGGCGCCAGGCCAGGCCGACCGGCGGTTTGCCGGCGATGCCTGGGCTCGCAACCCGCTGGCCGCGTTTTCGGCGTCGGTCTATCTGCTCAACGCGCGTACCCTGCTGGGCCTGGCCGAAGCCGCCCAGGCCGATCCGAAAGCCAAGGCCCGGCTGCGCTTTGCGGTCGAACAGTGGCTGGCAGCCTCAGCGCCCAGCAATTTCCTGGCCTTCAATGCCGAGGCGCAGCAAAAGGCGATCGAGACCCAGGGCGAGAGCATTGCCCGTGGCCTGCAAAACCTGATGCGCGATGTCGAGCAGGGCCATGTGTCGATGACCGATGAATCCGTCTTCGAGGTCGGGCGCAACGTGGCCACCACCGAGGGGGCGGTCGTGTATGAAAACGAGCTGTTCCAGCTCATTGAATACAAGCCGTTGACCGCCAAGGTGTACGAGCGGCCATTCCTGCTGGTGCCGCCGTGCATCAACAAGTTCTACATTCTTGACCTGCAGCCGGACAACTCCTTCGTCCGTCACCTGGTCGCGCAAGGCCACCGCACCTTCATCGTGAGCTGGCGCAATCCCGACGAGTCCATGCGCCAGACCACCTGGGACGACTACATCGAGCATGGCGCGATTCGCGCGATCGACGTGGTGCGCGACATCACCCAGGCCAAGGACATCAATGCGCTGGGCTTTTGCGTGGGCGGCACGATCCTGGGCACCGCGTTGGCGGTGCTGGCCGACCGGGGCGAGAAGCCGGTGGCCTCGGCCACCCTCCTGACCACGCTGCTTGACTTCGCCGATACGGGGGTGCTAGATGTGTTCATCGACGAGCCTTTCGTGAAATTCCGCGAGAGGCAGATGGCCCACGGCGGCTTGCTCAAGGGGCAGGAGCTGGCCTCGACCTTCAGCTTCCTGCGTCCCAACGACCTGGTCTGGAACTACGTGGTGGGCAACTACCTCAAGGGAGAGACCCCGCCGCCCTTCGACCTCCTGTACTGGAACAGCGACTCCACCAACCTGCCCGGGCCGATGTACGCCTGGTACCTGCGCAACACTTATCTTGAAAACAACCTGTGCAAGCCAGGCAAGCTGAAGGTGTGCGGGCAGAAGGTCGATTTGCGCAAGATCACCGTTCCGACCTATGTCTATGGCTCGCGTGAAGACCATATCGTGCCGATCGACGGGGCCTACGCCAGCGTGAAGCACCTGGGCGGCAAGACCCGATTCGTGATGGGCGCCTCCGGCCATATCGCCGGCGTGATCAACCCGCCCGAGAAGAAAAAGCGGTCCTTCTGGACGAACGACAAGTTGCCGGCCACGCAAGGAGCCTGGCTGGAGGGCGCCAAGGAACAGGCGGGCAGCTGGTGGCCCGACTGGTATGCCTGGCTCAAGCCGCTGGCCGGCAAGCAGATTCCGGCGCCCCGCTCCTTTGGCCGTGGCAAGTACAAGGCCACCGAGCCTGCGCCCGGTCGCTACGTGAAAGCCCGCGCCTGAACCCATCCCCATCGTTTTTGGAGTAGTCCCATGCAAGACATCGTCATCGTGTCGGCGGCCCGCACCGCCGTCGGAAAATTCGGCGGCTCGCTCGCCAAGGTGTCCGCGCCCGAGCTCGGCGCGGCCGTGATCCGCGAGGTGATCGCACGGGCCAGGCTGGATGCGGCCCAGGTGGGCGAAGTGATCATGGGCCAGGTGCTGGCTGCGGGTTCCGGCCAGAACCCGGCGCGCCAGGCGATGATGAAGGCCGGCGTGCCCAAGGAGGTGCCGGCCCTGACCATCAACGCGGTGTGCGGCTCGGGCCTGAAGGCCGTCATGCTCGCGGCCCAGGCGGTGGCCTGGGGCGACAGCGAGATCGTGGTGGCTGGCGGCCAGGAAAACATGAGCGCGTCGCCGCATGTGCTCATGGGATCGCGCGATGGCCAGCGCATGGGCGACTGGAAGATGGTCGACTCGATGATCATCGACGGCCTGTGGGATGTCTACAACCAGTTCCACATGGGCATCACCGCCGAAAATGTGGCCAAGGCCCATGGCATCGACCGGGCGGCCCAGGACGCCCTGGCCCTGGCCAGTCAGCAAAAGGCCGCTGCCGCCCAGGACGCGGGTCGCTTCAAGGATGAAATCGTGGGCATCGCCATTCCGCAGAAGAAGGGCGATCCGGTGGTGTTTGACGCCGATGAATTCATCAACCGCAAGACGAATGCCGAAGCCCTGGCCGGCCTGCGCCCGGCCTTTGACAAGGCCGGCAGCGTGACCGCGGGCAATGCCTCGGGCATCAACGATGGCGCGGCGGCGGTGATGGTCATGACGGCCAAGAAAGCGGCCGCCCTGGGCCTCAAGCCGCTGGCGCGGATCGCCGCCTTTGGCACCTCAGGCCTGGATCCGGCCACGATGGGCATGGGGCCGGTGCCGGCGTCGCGCAAGGCGCTGCAGCGCGCCGGCTGGAACGTGCAGGACGTGGACCTGTTCGAACTCAATGAGGCCTTCGCGGCACAGGCGTGCGCGGTCAACAAGGAACTGGGCATCGACCCGGCGAAGGTCAACGTCAATGGCGGGGCGATTGCCATCGGCCACCCGATTGGAGCGTCCGGTTGCCGGGTGCTGGTGACTCTGCTGCACGAAATGCAGCGCCGTCAGGCGCGCAAGGGGATTGCGGCGCTGTGCATCGGCGGCGGCATGGGGGTTTCCCTTGCTCTCGAACGGGCCTGAGGCGAGTACAACGGGCGTTCAAGGGACGATGGCTCCTGCGGCTGATGGCGCAGGCGCACTCCTCCATTCCGATCACATCGACAACGACACACCAGGAGAAGAGCAATGAGCCAGAAGGTTGCATACGTCACCGGCGGCATGGGCGGCATCGGCACCGCGATCTGCCAGCGCCTGCATCAGGAGGGTTTCAAGGTCATCGCGGGCTGCGGGCCCACCCGTGACCACGCCAAGTGGCTGGCCGAACAGAAGGCGCTGGGCTACAGCTTCTACGCCTCGGTCGGCAACGTGAGCGACTGGAACTCCACCACCGAGGCATTTGCCAAGGCCAAGGCGGAACACGGCACGATTGACGTGCTGGTGAATAACGCGGGCATCACCCGCGACCGCATGTTCCTCAAGATGACGCGCGAGGACTGGGATGCAGTGATCGACACCAATCTGAACTCCATGTTCAACGTGACCAAACAGGTCGTGGGTGACATGGTGGAAAAGGGCTGGGGCCGGATCATCAACATCTCGTCGGTCAATGGCGAGAAAGGCCAGGCCGGGCAGACAAACTATTCGGCAGCCAAGGCTGGCATGCACGGCTTCACCATGGCCCTGGCGCAGGAGCTGGCCAACAAGGGCGTGACCGTCAACACCGTCAGCCCGGGTTACATCGGCACCGACATGGTCCGTTCGATCCGCGAGGACGTGCTGGACAAGATCGTGGGCACCATTCCGGTCAAGCGCCTGGGCTTGCCGGAAGAGATTGCGTCGATCATCGCCTGGATTGCCGGTGACGAAAGCGGGTATTCGACCGGCGCCGACTTCTCGGTGAACGGCGGCCTGCACATGGGCTGACAGGGCGGGCGCTGCCAGCCGCCGGCCTCACAGGTCCTCGATCACGAGATGGCGGTAGCGCTCGGCCATGGCAACGGGCAGGTCCCGCACCGCGCGCATGACCCGGTCTGCATCGGGCGTGCGTGGGGCATGGACCAGCAGGCCCCAATGCCCCTGGTGGGCCAGCTTGACCATCTGACGCACCATTTCAGCCTCCGAGCCGGCTGAGGGGAAGGGTGAGTCCACCCCGTCGAGCGTGTCGCCGATCGGGCCCAGGATGGTCTCCGGGGTGAGCAGGCTGATGTCATCGTCGCCGAGCCCCGCCTCGCCCACAGCGCGGGCCGCCTGTTCCGTCAGCTGTCGGGTGGGCAACATCAGCAGCACATGGCCAGTGGGGTAGAACACGCCCCGCAGGGTGACCTTGTGGGTGTCGAGCTGGAACGGTTTCATCGGGCCTCCGCAGGATGAGGGGGACAAGCAGGCGCTCCAATTCACACGCCGGCTGGTCCGGCGGCCTGTCGGCCCGGGCCCGCGCGCGGCTGTAGGAGGAGGAGGGCGTACAGTCTCGTCCTGTGACGTCCTTTTCCACGACTGCCCCTCTGGCCGGCCTCCCGCCCGACCCTCAGCCCGCGCCGCTGCCTGGCCGGTCGGGCACGGTGGCTCGTCCCGATCCCTGGCGCCTGAGCGTGGCGCCCATGATGGACTGGACCGACCGGCATTGCCGCTACTTTCATCGTCTGCTCTCGAGCCGCGCACGGCTCTACACAGAGATGGTGACCACCGGGGCGTTGATCCACGGCGATGTGCCGCGGCATCTTGACTTCAATCCCGAGGAGCATCCGGTGGCGCTGCAACTGGGGGGCAGCGAGCCGGACGAGCTGGCGCAGGCCGCCCGGCTTGGGGCGCAGTGGGGGTATGACGAGATCAACCTTAATTGCGGCTGTCCCAGCGATCGCGTGCAGCGAGGCGCGTTCGGGGCCTGCCTGATGCGCGAGCCGCAGCGGGTGGCCGAGGGCGTGAAGGCGATGCGCGATGCCGTCGGAATTGCGGTGACGGTCAAGCACCGGATCGGGGTGGACCGCACCGAGAGTTATGACTTCGTGCGTGATTTCATCGGGACGGTGGCCGATGCGGGATGCGAGGTCTTCATCGTGCATGCGCGCAATGCCTGGCTGCAGGGGCTCTCGCCCAAGGAGAACCGTGACATCCCGCCGCTGCGTTACGAGGTGGTGCATCGCCTCAAGCGCGATTTTCCGCGGCTGGTGATCGCGATCAATGGCGGGATCACGACGCCTGCGCAGGTGCACGAGCAGCTGCAGGCGGTGGACGGTGTGATGGTCGGCCGCGAGGCCTATCACAACCCCTGGTTCCTGGCCTCCTGGGATGAGGCATTTCTCGGTGCGCCGGCCCGTCCGCTGACCCGCGAGGCGGTGGAGGAGGCGATGGTGGCATACATGGCGCGTGAGGCGGCAGCCGACGGCACCCGATGGCCCACGATCGCCCGGCACATGCTGGGGCTGTACAACGGGCTGCCCGGGGCGCGGCGCTGGCGGCAGGTCTGGAGCGACCACCGGCTGCGCGAGAAGTCGCCGGTCGAGGTCTTGATCGACGCCCGCGCGGCCCGCCGTCTGCACGACGGCGCCTTGGCTGAGGTCCAGCCGCACGATCCGGCCGTCTGATCGAATCCCGGGGGAGGGGCATTGCCGGTACCCAAGCTCTTGCTCGGTGCTGCCGGCGTCTCGACCATCAATCCGACCCGGTGTCTGCCGTGGGGCCGCTCGACCCCTCCGGCGGGAATCGGGGCCGCGGGTCTGCCCTGAGCAAATCCTGCACCGCATGGCTGGATGTTGACCGGGCCAGGGCGTCGAGTGTGTCTGCCCGCGCCTGATCCAGGGGGGGCAGGGTTGCCAGGACCTCCTGAAAAATCCTGGGCTCTCGTTCGAATAGGACGTTCACCGAGGCCAATTCCCGGCCTTTGCCCTCAGCGCCGGAGGGCTGGACTGTCGGTCCCGCGAATCCGGTCTGGCGCGCGCTTGAGGCAGGAGGAGGGATGGGGCGCATGATGGGATCGGTCGAGGCGTGAGGGCTGAGTGTGGTTGCGATCGACACCAGAGCGGTATTGCGGATTCAGGCGCGCTCGTCGATGGTCAACCCCGAGGGGGTCGGGAAGGCCGGGCCTTCAAAGCCCGCCATGTGCTGTGCCCACGATGCGCCGACGGCGACCAGGGAGCGGCAGGTATCGCGCACGCAGGAGAGGTCGATCCCATAGAGCGGCAGGTCAATGAACAGGTGGATTTGACGGTTCAGCGCGCTCAGGCCCATTCGCGCTCCCCCGGTTTCGGCAGTCAGGAAGTTGAAGAACAAGAGTTGGATGGCAGCCTCCGGCGATTGCGGCAACCTTCCGAGGCATACCGCCAGTTCAAGCCGTGAAGGGCCATCCCTCAAGGCCAGGTGGACCAGCCAGTCATCCGCGAAGAGGACCGTCCAGCTCTCGGCCGCGCCCTGGGATACCGCGCGGATATCCGGGCTGCTGGGCCCCAGATCGGCCATGATCTGGTGCAGGCGGCATGAAGAATCGGGCATGAGGGGGCGGCCAGGAGATGCAGGGGTTGGTCATGAGTGGTGACGCCTGGGCCCCGGGAGTTCCCTGCCAGCCTCAGGGGCGTGCGCCGCTGATTTACAGTTCGGGTTGGGAAACTGATGGTTCCGCCTGCTAGGCAAGCCCTCTTCTTTCGACTTTTGCACGAACCTCTTGCTGCCATGACCCAGACCGCCACCCAGTCCACGTTCGTATGGGCCGACCCTCTGCTGCTCGACGCGCAGCTGACCGATGACGAGCGAGCGGTGCGTGATGCGGCGCAGGCCTATTGCCAGGACCGGCTCGCCACCCGGGTGCTGCAGGCCTTCCGCGAGGAGCACACCGATCCGGCGATCTTTCGCGAGATGGGCGCCCTGGGGCTGCTGGGACCGACGATTCCCGAGGCCTATGGCGGGGCCGGATTGAACTACGTGTCGTATGGCCTGATTGCCCGCGAAGTGGAGCGGGTGGACAGCGGCTACCGATCGATGATGAGCGTGCAGTCCTCGCTGGTGATGGTGCCGATTTTCGAGTTCGGCCATGAAGCCACCCGCCAGAAGTACCTGCCCAAGCTGGCCACCGGTGAATTCATCGGCTGCTTCGGCCTGACCGAGCCGAACCACGGCTCCGACCCGGCCAGCATGGTCACCCGTGCCCGCAAGGTGGCCGGCGGCTACAGCCTCACCGGCAGCAAGATGTGGATTTCCAATTCCCCCTTCGCCGACGTCTTCGTGGTATGGGCCAAGGACGATGAGGGCGCGATCCGCGGCTTCGTGCTGGAAAAAGGCTGGAAGGGTCTGTCAGCCCCCAAGATCCAGGGCAAGGTGGGCCTGCGGGCGTCCACCACCGGCGAGATCGTGATGGACAACGTGTTCTGCCCAGAGGAAAACGCTTTCCCCGAGGTCCGCGGGCTCAAGGGGCCATTCACCTGCCTGAACTCCGCGCGCTACGGCATCGCCTGGGGCGCGCTGGGCGCCGCCGAAGATTGCTGGTTCCGGGCCCGCCAGTACGTGATGGACCGCCAGCAGTTCGGCAAGCCCCTGGCGGCCAACCAGTTGATCCAGAAAAAGCTCGCCGACATGCAGACCGAGATCACGCTTGGCCTGCAAGGCTGCCTGCGCCTGGGCCGCATGAAGGACGAGGGCACGGCGGCGGTGGAGATCACCTCCATCCTCAAGCGCAACTCCTGCGGGAAGGCGCTGGACATCGCCCGCATGGCCCGCGACATGATGGGGGGCAACGGCATCAGCGATGAATACGGCGTGGCCCGCCATCTGGTGAACCTCGAGGTGGTGAACACCTACGAGGGCACCCACGACATCCACGCGCTGATCCTGGGCCGGGCGCAGACCGGCATTCCGGCGTTTTGAGAGGCGGGCCGCAGGGCGGCCGCCTTGTCAGCCTGAGCGGGGGCGTCAGGCGGCCGCGCCGATGAAGTTGCGGCCCCGCGCGCCGGCCAGCGCTTCGCGCACCATCCGCTGCAGTTCAGCGTCGGACACGCCGTAGTCGGCAAAGCGGGTTTTCACGCCGAGCGATTCGATGAAGCGCGCCAGCAGCGCCGGGCCCTCCGAGGCTGGCACGCCCAGGGCCTGGGCCAGCACCGCATCGCGCTGCGGCACATGGCCGATCGCCCGTTCCATCACGAACGGCAGGGGGAAGGAGCAGGCAATGCCATGCGCCAACCCGTGCCGCAGCGTCATTTCATAGGACAGGGAGTGGGCCAGGGCCGTCTTGGTGTTGGAAAACGCCATGCCCGCCTTCAGCGCGGCCAGCGCCATACCGCTTCGCAACGACAGGTTGCCCAGGTCCTGCATCAGGGCGGGCAACACTTGCATCACCTCCCGCACGGCGCTGACGGCAAAGGTGTCGGACACCGGGTTGGCATTGACGTTCCAGATGGCCTCCAGGGCATGGGACAGGGCATCGAGGCCCCCGGCCAGGGTGGCCGAGGCCGGCAAAGAGAGCATCAGCTGCGGGTCGATGACGGCATGGCTCGGCCAGGTCTGGGGCAGGTGCAGGCTGTACTTGCGCTGGCGGCCTCGGTCCCACAGGGTGGCCCAGGGCGTGACTTCGCTGCCGGTCCCCGCGGTGGTGGGCACCGCGATCAGGCGCCGGAACCGCGTCGGCCGGAATTCGGCTTCGCCGGACAGCCCCCGGACCATGTCGCCGAAGTCGAGCGAGTCGTTGCCGACCATCAGGGCCTTGGCGGTGTCGATGACGCTGCCCCCGCCAATGGCCACCAGCACCTCGCCGGCAGCCGGATCACGCCAGAAGCGGGTCCAGGTGCCTTCGAGTTCGGCCACATCCGGATTGGGCCGGACATCGTCGATCACCTGGGCCAGCTGCGGCCCGAGCAGGGTGGCGATGCGATCGAGCAGGCCAATGCCCCGGGCTTCGGGAAAGATCACGAGGGCGGCCCGCTGGCCGTTCAACAGGGCCGGCAACTGCTCCAGCGCCCCAGCACCGAAGACCGACTGCACCGGGTTGTGGTATCGCGCGATCGAAGCGGCGGCCTCCATCACTGACCTCCTTGCTGGATGCGCGCGCGCAGCTTGCTGGAGATGAAGTCGGCGCTCATCACCATGACCACGATCACCAGAATGCAGGTGGCGGTGTCCTGGTACTGGAACAGCTTCATGCTGCCCACCAGTTCAAAGCCGATGCCACCGGCGCCCACCATGCCCAGAACGGTCGCCTGTCGCAGGTTGGTTTCGAAGCGATAGAGGATGACCGCGATCCAGGCAGTGATCACCTGCGGCATCACGCCAAAGACGATGATCTGGATCGGACCGGCACCCGTGGATCGCAGCGCCTCGATGGGCCCCTGGTCGATTTCCTCGATGGATTCCGCAAAGAACTTGCCCAGCATGCCAGCGCCGTGCAGGGCCAGGGCGAGCACGCCCGGGAAAGGCCCCAGGCCGACCGCCGCGACGAAGATCAGCGCAAGGATGATTTCATTGATGCCGCGGGCGATATTCAGGATCTGGCGCATGAAATGAAAGATCGCCAGGTTGGGGGTGATGTTGCGCGCTGCCAGGAAGCACACCGGCACCGCCAGCACGATCCCGAGCAGGGTTCCCCAGATCGCGATCTGGATGGTTTCGATGGCCGGGACCACGAGTTTGCTCATGAACTGCCAGTTGGGCGGGAACATCCGGCTGATGAAATCGGCCATCCAGGGTGCGCCCTTGAGCAGTTCCACGACACTCAGTTGGCTGCCCAGGGCGGCCCACCACAGCACGGCGATGGCCACCGCGACGATGGCCAGGCGCTGTGGCCAGCGGCCCGTGCTTGATCCGGCGCCCAGGAGGACGCGATAGTTGCCGACGCTGATCATGAGGCCTCCACGGTCACGGATGCAGGGGCTGGCGCAGCGGCCGACGCGGGGGGCGTCGCTTCGGACGCCTGGCCCTGGGTGTCACCCTCGCCGATGCCGCCGGGATAGATGCGAGCCAACGCGGCCTCGTCCAGTGCCGAGGGCGGGCCCTCGAAGACGATCCGCCCGCCGGCCACACCCACGATGCGCTCGCCGAATTCGCGGGCGTAGTCCACCTGGTGCAGGTTGCAGATGACGGTGATGCCCGTGGCCCGGCAGGCTTCGCGCAGGTAATTGAGCACCGTGCGCGAGGTCTTGGGGTCGAGGCTGGCCACCGGTTCGTCGGCCAGAATCACCTTGGGTTGCTGTGCGAGGGCCCGGGCAATGCCCACCCGCTGCTTCTGGCCGCCCGAGAGCTTGTCGGTGCGGGTGTCGGCCTTGTGGTCTAGGCCGACACGCCGCAGGCATTCGCGGGCGATGGCGACGTCCTGCGCCGGGAACATCTGCAGCCACGAGGCCAGGGCCGGCATGCGCCCGAGCCGCCCCGTCAGGACGTTCTTGAGCACCGACAGCCGCGGCACGACGTTGTAATGCTGGAAGATCATCGCCACATCGCGTCGCAACGCGCGCAGGCCGGAGCGGTCGCCCGTGGTGGGCTGGCCGTCCACCCAGATGGCGCCGGTGGTCGGCTCGGTCAGGCGGTTGATGCTTCTAAGCAGGGTGGACTTGCCGGCGCCGGAGGCACCCAGCACGACGAGGAACTCGCCGCGGGGCACCTCCAGGTCGATCCGGTGCAGCGCCTCGACATCGCCGTAGCGCTTGGACAGACCTTCGATCCGGATCATTTCATCTTCTTCAGGTCGAGGTTCAGGAGCTTGGCCGTGTCGCGAATCACGTTGTAGGCCGCGTCGTTGGTCGGCTTGAAGCCATTGAGAACGCCCTGGTCCGACCACGGAATGTCCTTCACCTCCAGGAAGGCCGCCTGGATGCGGCGCTTGAGGTCGGCCGGCAGGTCGCGACGCCACACGGTGGGCGACTCGGGGATCGGATCGGACGTCCAGACCGTGACCAGGTCTTCGGCCTTGACCAGGCCCTTGGCAATGGCCTGGTCAAGGATCCGGTCGGCAATCGCGGCGGCGTCGACCTTCTTGTTCTGAACGGCGATCGCGCTGGAGTCGTGCGAGCCGGAGAAGATCACCCGGCCGAACTCCTTGTCGGTGTCGAAGCCAGCCTTCATCAGGCCAGCCTTGGGGAACAGATGCCCCGAGGTGGAACTCGGGTCGACGAAAGCGAAGTTCTTGCCTTTGAGGTCCCGGACGGTTTTGATGCCGCTGTCCTTGTGGGTGATGATTTTGCTGTGATAGAAGGTCCGGCCAGCCCTCTTGGTCTCGGCGACGGCGAAGGCTTCGATATCGGCCACGGTGGTGCCCAGGACGTAGGAGAAGGGGCCCAGGTAGGCGACGTCGAGGCGCTTGGCGCGCAGCGCCTCGATCACGCCGTTGTAATCGGCGGCAACGAAGGGGCGCACCGGCATGCCCAGGGCCTTGGACAGCATGTCCATCATTGCCTGGCTGTTGGCGATCATCGCGCGCGAATCCTCGGATGGAATCAGTCCGACGGTCAGCACGCTCTGGGCTTGTGCCTGCAGCGGCAGGCCCAGAGAAAGCAGGGGGGTGGCGGCTGCAGAGGCCTGCAGGACGAGGCGGCGGGAAATTCCCATGGTGGTCTCCTAGCGTGGTCAGCGGGCAGGCTTCTGGCGGCCTGTTCCGGGTTGACGGGGGCGGCGCGAGTGGGAGTTGCCGCCGCCAGACCGCGCCCGATGGGTCCCTCTTCAGTCTGGCGAGCCCACTTTCTGCCGGTTGATGGTATTTATCCAATTCAAATATTTTCAGGTTTGTATTGATCAAATCTATACTTTGTCCGGGTATGCCCTGAGTCCATTGAGACGCGCGCGCCATGCCGCGCCGCACCATGAGGAGATGCCGCCATGCGACTGACCCAGCTGCGATCGTTCTATGCGGTGGCCCGTATGGGCAGCTTCACCAAAGCGGCCGAGATGCTCCATCTGAGCCAGCCGACGCTGACCACGCAGGTGCGTTTCCTGGAGGAGCGCTACCAGGTGGAACTCCTGCTGCGACGCGGGCGCCAGGTGGTGCCCACCGAACTGGGCGAACAGCTGATGCAGTTGGCGCAGCAGATCTTCACACTGGAGGGCGACGCGGTGTCCTTGCTCGAGGATGCCGGTGAACTGCGCACCGGCCACCTGCGCGTGGCAGCGGTCGGCCCGTACCACGTCACGCAGATGCTGGTGGATTTCAACCGGCGCTATCCGGCGGTGAAGGTGTCGGTGAGCACCGGAAACTCCGAGGACGTGCTGGCGCGCCTGCTCGATTACCGAGCCGATGTCGGTGTGCTGGCGCAGGTGGTTGGGGACGACCGGTTTCTCTCGATGCCATTCAGCCGGCATCCGGTGGTGGTGTTCACGTCGACGCAGCACCGGTTTGCGAGGCGCCGGGCGGTGCGCATCACCGAGCTGCAAGGCGAGCGGATGATCCTGCGTGAGCCGGGCTCGACCACCCGCAAGGCGCTGGAGGCCGCGCTCGCGCGGGCGGGTGTCGTGCCCGAGGTGGCGATGGAAATCAGCAGCCGGGAGGTGATCCGCGAGGCGGTCGCCCAGGGCATCGGCATCGCGGCGGTGTCCGAGGTTGAATATGTGCCGGGACCGGGCCTGCACGCCGTTCGCATCAGCGATGCGGAGGTGTACACCTATGCGCACGTGCTGTGCCTGGCCGAGCGGCGCGACATGCGCATGGTGCGCGCATTTTTTGATTCGGCCGTGCCGGCGCCCCGGGGGCGAGCCCGCGCGGGATGACTCGCCCTGTGGCGCGCGGGTGGGTGGCTGGGGCCGGCTTCAGGCTGCCGCTTCGAGCCCGTTGGCGAAGTGGGCCCGCATGTGCTGTACCGCCGCGGTCGCATCGCGCGCGGCCAGGGCCTGCATGACGGCGCGGTGCTCGGCGAGCGATTCCTCGATACGGCCTGACTTGAACAGCGAGGCATGCCGATTGAGCTTCATGACCTTGCGCAGATCGGCCACCATCTGGTTGCGCCAGCGGTTGCCGGCGATGTCCAGCAGGCGCATGTGGAACTGCTCGTTGATCGCGAAGAAGCGGTCTCGGTCATGCGCATGGACCTCGAGGTCGGCATGGATTTGCTGCAATTCACGCAGCTGCGCCTCGGACGCGGTGGCCGCCACCACGCCCACTGCATCGCTTTCCAGCAGGGAGAGCAGGTGGTAGACCTCGGTGAGGTCCTGCTCGGACACTTCGGTCACATAAGCACCGCGTCGCACCTTCATCGTCACCAGGCCCTCGGCGGCCAGCACCTTGAGCGCCTCACGCAGGGGGGTGCGGCTGATGCCGAAGGCCTCGGCGATGCGGACTTCGTCGATCCAGGCGCCGGGCTCGAGTTCGCGGCGGAAGATCCGCTGGCGCAGCAGCTCAGCCACCTCCTCGTAGAGGGCTCGGGGGGCGAGGGAAACGGCGGACATGGCGGGATTCTAGAACAAATTCTGTATTCATAATTATGAATCATGGGTTAAACTGTTGGGTAGTAGGAAAAACCAGACATCCAGCCTGAACGGGCCCTGCCTGTCAGGCTCTGCAGCCACTCTCAGAGGATCCGATGAGCCAAGCACCTGAATTCCCGAAGGCCTCCTTTGATGCCTGGGCCAAGGCGGCCACCAAGTCCGCCCCCGGGGGCGACGTGAAGGCGCTGGACTGGGTC
>Ga0315900_10001629_pt1 | contig 35758 bp, 32 predicted proteins | sample LakEriMetagenome_FD_203521 | JGI IMG/M metagenome (GOLD analysis project Ga0315900, IMG submission 203521) | Freshwater fungal communities from buoy surface, Lake Erie, Ohio, United States - Buoy 12 MA114 | ecosystem: Environmental > Aquatic > Freshwater > Lake > Lake biofilm | place: USA: Lake...
GACCGGAGCGGAGGGAGTGGGCTGGGGAACGAGGCTGGGCCTGGGGGTTGGAACGGCCTGGGTGGGCGTGGGCGCGGCGGTGGGCCGAGCGGTGGGGACCTGAACCGGAGCCGAAGGAGTGGGCTGGGGAACGAGGTTGGGCCTTGGGGTCGGAACGGCCTGGGTGGGCGTGGGCGCGAGTGTGGGCCGAGCGGTCGGGACCTCGACCGGAGGGGAGGGAGTGGGCTGGGGAACGAGGCTGGGCCTGGGGGTTGGAACGGCCTGGGTGGGAGTAGGCGCGAGGGTGGGTGCCGGGGTAGGCACCGGCACCGTGGGGGACGGTTCCGCGTAGGGGGCGTATCCGCTGATGCCGGGCCCCTGCTGCGGCTGAATCACCGGGTTGCTGCCGCTGAACCTCGGCCTCTCTGCCGCCGTGACCACACCCGGCGTGGGGTTCGGCACCGGCGGGGTGGGCTCTGGAATGCCGTAGGGGGGCAGCGGCGGCGCCGCGGTGGGGGCCAGCACCGCCAGCGGTGGCGTCAGGATCTGGCTGGGCGGGGGTGTGGGCCGCACCCAGCTGGACTGGGCGGCGCCTCCGGTCTGTGGTGCGTTGCCCCGGATCGGCAGGATTTCGCTGTAGGACACCTGCGTTGTCGGGCCCGGCCGCGTGATCGTCTGGAGCGTGTCCGGGGTGAAGCTGGTGCCGCCGGATGGCGGGGTTCGCGGTGTGGTCTTCGGATCGAACGTTGCGGCGTCGGTGACATAGAACTGTCCGCCGACGGCATAGACGACGCTGCTTCCCCGGGGATCCTGAACGAAATGCTGATGCCCGTTGGAGTCGGAGCTGAAATGGCCTTTCCAGTAGCTCACCTGACCCGTGACCGGGTTCATGTACCGGCAACCGCTGCACGCTGAGGTGCCGGCATAGGTTCCGGTTCTGCCGTGATAGTAATAACCCTCGCGGGCGATGTACTGGGTCGTTGTTGCCTGGCCCTGCACAAGACCCGTCGGCGCCGCCGTGCTCCCCTGGGCAATCGCGACCCCCGGCACCCGCACGGTTTCCGTGATCGGCGGCCCCTGGACCGAGCGCACCCAGCTGACCTGGCCGGTGGTGGGGTTGTAGCTGGCCTTGGTGCCGTTGGAGCCCTCGAGGCTCCCCTGGCCCCCAGCGATCTTGAGCGTGAAGGCGCCATTGCCGAACTGGTCGACGAAGTCCCGGCTCAGGGTCGGGGGTGGCGTGATCACCAGGTTGCCGCTCAGCAGCTGACCGTTGGCATCCAGATTGATATCGGTCGCCGCCATCAGGCTGGCGCCCGGTGGCAGCAGCAGACCCAGAATGGTGGACTCCAGTTGATCATCAATCAACTGATTCGTCTGCACATTGACCAGGGTGCGGCGCAGGCCGCCGACGGTGGCCTGGCGATGGCCTTCCTCGACGGCCTCGATGCCGTCGTAAACGTAGAAATCGGTGACGCGGAAGTTGGGGGAGAAGAACAGGCCGTCGAACTGGCCGGGGAGGGCGCCGCTGCTGCCGATCACGACGCGTTCCAGGTCGTAGGAGGCCTGCAGGGCCAGCTCGATGCGCTGGGGTGATGGCTGGCCGCCCACCTGGGTGAACCCGAAACCTGTCGGCAGGGTGGGCAGCGCGGCCCCAGGCATGCCGGCGATGGGCTTGGTGTAGGCCGACAGCGGCAATCCCGTGGTTCCCAGCCACAGGGACCCCTTGGCGTCCACCCCGTTCACCGCGATGTTCACCCCGTCGGTGCCGGTGGCGGCATTGCGGCTGCCGAGCGCAAACAGGGTGGCCGTGGGGGCGATGGTGATCGATGGTGCGATCAGGCCGATGCCACCGCCGTTGGTGGAGCGGATGGCCCCTTCGATCGCGATCGGACCATCGCCATTGCTGAGCTGAATGCTGATCAGCGGTGCATTCAGGCCATTGCCGTAATTGACCCCCTGGATGAACTTGTCGATCGAGTCCGGCAGCAGACTGCCGGTGCTGAGCAGAAGGCTCGGCACTGAGATCAGCGCCGTGCGGCCAACGGTGATGCCCTGGTTGTTGAGCAGGATGATCGGGTTGGTGGCGCGCATGTTGCCGTCGATGCGGCTAGGGCCACCGCCCAGGCGCACGTAGTTCAGAACGGCCTTGTCGTTCTGAAAGTCCACCAGTTTCCCGGCTTCAATGTTGAAGTTCTGCCAGCTGATCACCGTGCGTCCATTGGTGCGGACGGTCATCCGATCGGCATCCCCCGTGACCGTGCCCTTGCCCCGCTCGATCTGGGGGCCTTTGGGCAGGGCCTGGGCCTGCAGGGCGCCCAGCATTGGCAGGGAACCCGATAGGGCCAGTAGCGCCAGACTGCCCCTCGCGCCGCGGCTGAGCTGCGACCGCCAGCGTGGGGAGAGCCGGGGATGCGCGCTGAACGGATGGTTGGACATGCTCATGGCCTCCTCAGAACCACACCCGCAGGGAGCCCCAGACCCTGGGACCCTGCCGATAGCCATCGGCGTTGGTGCCGTCGATGCTGCCGGGATTGGATCCGATCGGAAGTCCGATCCTCACCGAGGCCAGCCATTCCCCGGATCGGCCCAGGTCGAGCCCCACGCCGGTGCCGGCCAGGCCGAACGCGTTGGGTTGAAAGGAGCCGGTGTAGGGCGTCGTCCACCTCCAGATGTAGCCGGCATCCAGAAAAGCCACGAAGGACAGTTCGGCCGTGGCGCGCCAGATCAGATCCCACTGGGCGCTGAAGCCGCTGTCACCTGGGGCTTCCCCAGGTGGATAGGCCCGGACTCCATTGGGGTAGCCGAGGGAGATTTTTTCAGCGCCATCCAGGTTCTTGAATGCCTTCTGGGCCTGTGCAAAGATCCTGGATTGCCAGCGATCGGAAAACACCTGATAGCGGCTGTAGATGAGGCTGACCTTGTTGAAGATTCCGTCTGTTCTGGAGGTGCCGGTATCCAGCAGAAAGTCCTGCTGATTGCCGCTGCGATCCAGATCGCCAAGGCTGTACTGGAGGAAGGCTGTGTTCAGGCCCGTGCCCAGCCAGGCGTCCTGGGCTTCCGCCGTCAGGGAGAGACGCCCCACGCGGCTGTTCTTGTCGCGCACCTCGATCGACTTGACAGTGTCGACGTACTGGTTGGTTTCGCCACTGATGCCACTCCAGAGCGAGAGCTTGGGGCGCCTCCACAGGGGGTGCTGGAAGCCCAGTCTGGCGTTGGCGGAGTACCCACTGGAGTCGGAGCTGTAGAGCTCATCCAGCAGGCGGTAGCTGTTGGTATTGGCGTAAATGTTGATCTTGCCGCCATCGGGCGTGACCGGCATCTGGTAGGCCAGGCTGCCGCCGAGGCTGCCGGTGTTGACGTTGTTGAACCACCACTGGCCATCGAGAACCAGCTGCTCACCCCGACCCAGGTGATTGGCGGCGATCAGAGTCAGATCGGCATCGACCGTTCCCAGATAGCGGTTGATTTCGTTGTTGATGTTCAGCTCACCGCTGCTGCGATCTGTGTCACGGATCGTGAGCACCACATCGGTCTGCCCAACGGCGGGCCCCGCCTGCAGGGTGGAGCTGACCCGCGTTCCGGCCAGATCGTTGAGCTTGAGCAGGGCGGAGGTCAGTTTGTCGAGGCGCAGCAGCGTGTTGCCAGGGACGGAGGCCAGCACGGTGGCCCGGGCGATGCCCTCATTGAGGTGGTGGGGAACGCTGCGGTTGATCTTCACCTCGCCCATCCGGGCTTCGGTGACCGTGATCACCAGCGTTCCGCCCCGGGGGCCGCTGGGATCGATGCGCACCAGCGCCAGCAGGTTGCGGGCCCGGTAGGCGTCGCGGATCGCCCCGCGCAGCGTCTCCAGATCCTGGAGGCTGACCGGTCGGTTCAGATAGGGAGCCGCCAGGGCCTGAAGTTCGGTGGCCCAGGCCACCGTGACGCCTTCAAAGCGCACAGCGGTCTACTGGAAGGCAGGCGTTGTCTCCAGGGGTTTCTCTGGCCCAGCGGGTTCGGCTGGCGTCTGCTGCTGCAGCTCCTGCAACTGACGCTGGTTCTGTTGCTCGATCGCATCCCGCAGTTGCTGGTCGCGCTGGAAGCGCTGCAGGCCTCCAGAAGGCAGTTGCTGCGCCATGGCCCCGAGCGGCAGGAAGCAGGCGGCCGCGAGGGCTCCCAGGGGATGGATCGCCGTTCGCCTCAGCCGGCGGGCTGAAGGCTGCGCGATCGCGCCTGACGCGGCTCCATGGTCACGCTGTTTGAGCCCGATCGAACGACGGCAGTGGAGTACTGGGCTCTCCATCCGGGTTCTGATGCGGGCGTTGGCATGGGCGGTGAATGGTTGAACCACATGCGGCGATGGCTGAGGGGGGGCTTCAGGGGATCCGATGATGCCCCCTGACCGTCATCCACTCTGTGGCTCTTTGTGGCGCGGAGCCGCAGGTTTGATGATCAGACTCTGGGCATTGCGCTGGTGCGATGATAACCCTGGTCAGGGGGCCTGCAACTGGATTGCATTTCCGGTGTTCCGGCGAATGGCTTTCTGGATGCTGCATGAAACCGGCCACTCCAGTGACGTCGCGGCTCTCGCGCAGAACATCAACGGAATGGCCAATCGTGCTGCTCGGGATGCGTTCGAGCCGACGGCATCGCCCGCTGTGGGGCGATGCCGGATGCAGCTGGTTCAGGGGGCAGTCGCAGCGCAGTGCTCAGTCATGCATGTTGCGGATCTCCTCGACATTGCCCTCGCCGTCGGTGTTGCAGTAGCCCTGGGGATCCTTGCCCTTCACATGATGCACGCGGAAGTTGAAGGAGAGACCGCTGGTCTTGATGTCGTCCAGGCTGATCTCACCGGCATCGATGCTGGCCCGGAGGGTTTCGCCGAGGCTTACGTCCACATCGGCCATGCTCTTGGCTTTGTATTTGGCGGCGATGGCGGTCTTGCAGTTGCGGCCCCAGGAGCCGACGCGGGCCTCGATCTTGGCGTCATCATCGGCCTGGGCGGCGGGGCTGAAGGCGAGGCCGGTGCCGGTGGCGGTCAGCAAAGCGGCGAGCAGGGCCAGAGGGCGCCGGCGGCGGGTGATCATTCGGGCGGGATGCATGGTGTCCAAATCGAGAGGAGAGGCTGCCGTCCTTGGCTGTTTCGTCATGGATCATCGGCAGGCAGCATCACAGGATCCAGAGCACCAGCGCGGGCCTGGAGCCTGTGATCAAGGCCTCGATCTGGGCCTGATGCATGCAGGGTGAGCGGATGATTCTGGCCGCTCCCAGCGCAACAGCCGACCGGCAAGGTTGCCGCGGAATGTTGCGGAAGATTCATGACCTCTTCAGAGTATCACCCGTCAAAGCGCTGTCATCCGCATGGCCCTGCATGTTGCAGGATCGTCTCAACTTGCGTTCTGATGACATACCGGGCTTGGGGGCGCACCGTTGCTGCCCTGGCGCCTGCACATCGGCGCCATGGAATTGGCTCCGCCGGAGCGGCAGCGGTGGGCGAATCCCGGCGCTTCAGCCGCCGGCCAGATCGCGGAAGCTGGCGAAGCGGTAGCCGCCGGCGCTCACCAGGGCCCGGCAGCGCTCCAGCAGCGGCAGTTCCTCGTTGTAGCCCTCCTGGCCCGGATGGCACATCAATTCAATCGAGCGGCAGCGCCGGAATTCCGGGCGGGTGGAGTCTTCCACGAACACATCCATGCCGGTGAACACATCGGTCAGATGGCTGCCCCGCAGGCGGCAGGCGGCCTTCCACAGCCGCTTGCCCAACACCCGTTTCAGGGGCGGTGGGGTGTGCAGACGGTGGCCGTAGACGTTCATCGTGGTGCGCATGCGCCGGATGCCGTGCTGCTTCTGCAGGCGCTGAATCACCGGCAGCAGCCAGGGGATCGTGTGGATGTGGTGGTGGGAATCGAGATGGGAGATCGCCACGCCCAGGGATTGCACCATCCGGATCTGGCTGTCGAGTTCGTGGTGACAGAACTCCCGCAACTCCCGGCTCGGGCGCAGCTGGCGGATCGTGTCGCCAAAGGCGCCCGCGTCGTTGAGCAGGCCGAGCGCCGCCGCCCCGGCGGGATCGGTCAGGGGCTGGAATTCGGTGAGGTTGAGGTGAATGCCGAAACCGGCCCTGGCCCCATGGCGCTCAGCGATCGCTGCCCCCTCGTCACGGCTGGGGGCATTGGCCATCAGGGTGGCACTGCGGATCCAGTCCCGCTCGAGGGCCGTCTCGATCGCCTGATTCACCGGCGGCGAGAAGCCCAGGTCGTCGGCGTTGACGATCAGGAGCGGCGGCTGGCGTGGGTTCAAGGCTGGCGGTGACGAAGGGGGGAAAGCGGCCTGGATCAGCGGCGACGGCTCATCCTGCCGCCGGACGGCGCCGCAGGCTGAAGCGCAGGGCCTGCACCAGGCTGTCGGTGATGCCGTCATAGGAGAAGCGGGCCACATGAACACCCGCCTGCCGGCCGATCCGCCGCAAGCGTTCAGGATCCTCCAGAGCCTCCTGCAGGCAGCGCGCGAGGGCCCGCACATCGCCGGTGGGGAACACCCAGCCGGTCTCGCCGTGCAGCACCAGATCGTGGCCGCAGCCCACGTGATCACTGACCACGGCCGGGCAGTCCAGGTTCATCGCCTCGTTGACCACCAGGCCCCAGGTCTCGCTCTGGGAGGGCAGCACCAGCAGATCCCCCAGGCTGTAGATCGTCGGCATGCGGCTCTGGTTCTGGAACGGCAGGATCTCCACGCCGCTCAGCCCCAGCTCCGCTGCGCGAGCCACCAGCGTTTGGCGCAGGGGACCATCGCCCACATAGACCAGGCGCGCGCCGCTGCGCCGCTCGGGCGGCAGCAGGGCAAAGGCCTCCAGCAGGTCGAGGGGCCGCTTGACGGGGACGAACTTGCCGACGAACAGGATCACGGTTTCGTCGTTGATGCCCAGAACGTGGCGCAGGGTCCGGGCCTGCCCGGTCGCTGTCTCGCTGGCCAGGCGGAAGCGGGTGTTGTCGACGGCGTGGCGGCCCATGAACAACTTGCTGGCCGGTACACCGCTGGAGCGGTAGTAAGCGCGGTTGGCGTCGCCAGCCACCAGGAAGGCGGCGAAGCGGCTGAAGATCAGGGCGCGCAGGGCTGCGCTGATGCGGCTGCGCAGATCGGCGCGACGGCCCAGGTTGTGGGAATCGCCCCGGAACAGAAAGGGGAGGCGCCAGAAGCGCGGATCCAGCAGCAGCGCGATGTAGGTGAAGAACGCATAGTTCATCAGCAGGATCGCGTCCGGTTCCCAGGCCGCCAGTTGCTGCGGCAGATCCGGATTGATGTAGCCGAAGAAGTTTTCGTTGCCGGGCTGGCTGGCTCTGTTGCGGCTGAACTGATGCTCATAGCCCTCCAGCATCGGGATATCCCATTGCACGGCTCTGCCGAAGCCCGGATCCGCCGCCGCCGACACACCCAGGTCCCAGAGGTAGAAGACCTTCAGGCTCAGATCGGGATGGCGGGCCAGGCGGCTCAGCCAGGGGGAGATGTACTGAACCGGATGGCCGGCCACGATCGCCAGCCGCAGGGGTGAATCGGGAGGCACGGGCTGGCGGCGATCCGGCTGGGGGCGTGCGGCGGTGTCAGCCGAGAGCGCCGAAGATCACCACCAGGGCGATCACCCCGCCGAAGACGATCAGGGCATAGAACTGGGCGCGGCCGGTCTCGAAGTACTTGAGCCCCTCGCCGCTGCCCAGGGTCAGCAGGCCGGTGAGGTTCACCAAGCCATCCACCACCTTGGAGTCGACGTCCAGCACGGAGCGGGCCAGCCGGCGGCTGCCCTGCACGAACACCTTCTCGTTGATGGCATCGAGATACCACTTGTTGGCCAGAAAGGCGTTCACCGCCGGGAACCGGCCCGCCACGGCCTGACCGAGATCGATGCGGCGCAGGGCGTAGGCCAGGACCGCCAGGCTGATGCCGGCCACCGAGATCGCCACGGAGGCTCCCGCCAGGGGCAGGAACTCACCCCAACTGAAGTGCTCCGCCATCTCCGCGGCCTCGTGGGGATCGAGCAGCGCGGCGAAGCGGCTGTTCCAGGGGGTTCCCAGCAGGCCGACCAGCACCGATGGCACCGCGAGCACCGCCAGGGGGGTGGCCATCTGCCAGCCCGACTCGTGGGGGTGATCGGCGTGGTGGCCGTGGCCGTGCTCCTGGTCGCCGGCGCCCTTGCCGGCGGCGGCCAGCAGCTGGGCCTGCATGGCCTTGTCGTTGCCCCGGAACTCGCCTTCAAAGGTCAGGAAGTAGAGCCGGAACATGTAGAAGGCGGTCATGCCGGCGGTGATGAAGCCCATGCCCCAGAGCAGGGGGTAGCTGTTGAAGGCCTGGCCGAGGATCTCGTCCTTGCTCCAGAAGCCGGCCAGGGGTGGGATGCCGGCGATGGCGATGCAGCCGATCAGGAAGGTGGTGCTGGTGATCGGCATCCAGCGGCGCAGGCCTCCCATCAGGCGCATGTCCTGAGCGAGGGCCGGTTCGTGGCCGACCACCTCCTCCATGGCATGGATCACCGAGCCCGACCCCAGGAACAGCATCGCCTTGAAGAAGGCATGGGTGACCAGGTGGAACATGCCGGCCACCGGTGCGCCGCAGCCCATCGCCAGCATCATGTAACCCAGCTGGGACACGGTGCTGTAAGCCAGCCCCTTCTTGAGGTCCTGCTGGGTGAGGGCGATCGAGGCGCCGAGGAACAGGGTGATGGTGCCGATCACGGCGATCACCACCTGGACCACCGGGAAGGGTTCGTAGACGGGTTGAAGCCGGGCGACCAGGAACACCCCGGCGGCCACCATCGTGGCGGCGTGGATCAGGGCCGAGATCGGTGTCGGACCCTCCATGGCGTCCGGAAGCCAGACATGCAGCGGAAACTGGGCAGACTTGGCCATTGGTCCGAGGAAGACCAGCAGGCAGAGCAGCACGGCGACGCCGGTGCTGATCGACCCGCCCGCCACCGCTTCCTGCAGCCGGGCGCCGATCTCCTCAAAGCCGAAGCTGCCGGTGGCCCAGAACAGGCCGAGGATGCCCAGCAGCAGCCCGAAGTCGCCGACACGGTTGACGACAAAGGCCTTCTGGGCGGCGTGGGCGGCTCCGTCGCGGTCGTACCAGAAGCCGACCAGCAGGTAGGAACACATGCCCACCAGCTCCCAGAACACGTAGATCTCGAGCAGGTTGGGGCTGATCACCAGGCCCAGCATCGAGCTGCTGAACAGGGCCAGATAAGTGAAGAAGCGAACATAGCCCTTGTCGTGGGCCATGTAACCATCGGAATAGACCATCACCAGCAGGGCGATGGTGGTGACGAGGGACAGCATCACCGCGGCCAGGGCGTCGACCCGGTAGCCCATCTGCAGGTTGAAGGTGCCGGCGCTGGCCCAGTCGAACAGCACCTCCCGCGGGGCGGCCCCCGCCAGCTGCTCAGCCAGCACCGCGAAGCTGAGGAACGCCGCCGCCCCCACGCAGGTGAGCAGCAACACCGCCACCGGCTTGCGCAACCGGTTCACGGTGCGGTTGAAGCTGATCAGTCCCAGTCCGGTGAGACAGGCCCCCAGCAGGGGCAGGACCGGGATCAACCAGGCGAGTTCGGAAGCGGAAGGCATCCGGCGTGGGCGGAATGAAATCGAGTGTAGGCAGGCTGGTGGCCTGATTTGCCCGATGTGCGCGCCGCATCACGAGGGTTCCGCCCAGGGATGAGCGGCATCCATGGCGGCCATGCGGTGCTGCGTTGCGGCCGAGCGTCGCCGGATGTCAAACAACGGGCTGAATGGCATCGGTTGTTTCATGCTTCTTGATGGTGGGCCGTGGGGGCAGCTCTGGCTTTGCGAAGGAGTGATCGAGAACGGTGACCGACGGTTGACTGTTGCTGGTTGAGCCTGTATGGGTGGGAATCTCTCTACTCCTGGTACTGGAGGTAATGTTGTGGTCAGGATGTTCTCTGGGGCTTAAGTCATCTCAGTGCTGGAGTTTCCCGCCTGTTCGGCGGCTTGAGTCAAAGAATGCATCCCGGGACAGCTTGCTTTGTGTCCAGTACAACGCGTTGGGTGGTGCTTTGGCGGATTGCGTTGCTAAAGTGAAAGCAACTAGCTTAAGCAAGTAAGAGGTGTAATTGGGATTAAGGCGGGGGGGCTCAGTGAATCAGCATCCAGGCTCTTCGGACAGTGCGTCCGACGATGCTTCCTGCGGGAGCGGTCTTCAGGCTCTCTCCGATGCGTCGATGGAGGCGAGGCGGCTGTCGTTGCTGGTGGATCTGTTCGATTCCACCAGTGATCTCATCCAGGTGTTTGGTGTTGATGGGCGGCTTCGGTTGGTCAACCGCTCCTGGTGCGAGCACTTTGGCTACAATGAAAAGGAAGCCATCGGTCGCAATGTTTTTGATCTGATTGCGCCCGACTGCCAGGAGCATTGTCGGGGGGTGTTCCAGGCCCTGCTCAGTGGCCAGCTCAGTCAGCCGATTGAATGTGCCTTCATTGGTCGCGATGGCCAGCGGCTCAGCCTCGAAGGTCAGATCAATGTGGTGTTTGAAGACGGAACACCGGTGGAGGTCCGCGGCATCTTTCGTGATGTCAGTGCACGTCAACAGGCTGAGCGGGCCTTGGAGCAGGCCAATGCCCTGCTGGAGGACAGGGTGCGGAAGCGCACGGAGGAGCTCGAGATCACCAAGGCTCGTCTGCAGGAAGCCCAGTACCTGGCCTCGGTGGGGCACTGGGAGATGGATCTGGTCAGCGGGGCTTTGCACTGGTCGGATGAGATTTGCCGCATCTGCGGCTTTGATCCTCGGGAGGTCACACCCAGCTATGGGCTCTTCATCGAGACCGTGCACCCTGACGACAGAGCGCTGATGGAGGCGGCTTATCAGCAGTCGTTGATGACCCGCGAGCCCTATGAGCTGCGATACCGACTCTTGCTCCGCGATGGTGCGGTCCGTTATGTGCACGCCCGCTGGGTCACCACGTTTGATGGTGAAGGGCAGCCGATCCGGTCGATGGGTACCAGTCAAGATGTTACCGATCTGGAACGCGTGCAGCGGGATTTGCGGGTCAGTGAGGACAAGCTCCGCGGCCTGTTCGACTGCTGTCCGATGGGGCTTGTTCTGATCGACCAGCACCAGGGATTCAGCCTGATCAATCCTTCATTCTACAGAATCAGTGGTTTGAAGGCTGATGCTTTTGTGGCTTCTCATGCCGATCAGGCTTTGCCGCACCAGCTCAGTGACGTCTTGCGGGCCGGCGAGATGGCGAGATCATCCGAGGACGCCAACATCGCGATCACGAGTCAATGGCAGGGGGCTGAGGGCGGGATCGTCACTGTAAATATACAGGCTCGTGCCATTCATTCAGGGGATCGTGGGAACCCTGTGCAGGTCTGGGTTCTGGTGGAGGACGTGAGTGAGCGGCACGAGTCAGAGAGCCGCCTCAGGCAGTCTGCTCAGGTGTTCCATTCCGCTGAAGAGGGAATCTTTCTGACGGATCCGGACGGTATTATTGTGGATGTTAATGCGGCTTTCTGCCGCATAACCGGCTACAGCCGCGAGGCTGTTCTGGGTGAGACGCCGCGTCTTTTTAAGTCAGGGGTTCATTCACCTGGATTTTATGACCAGATGTGGAGACAGCTCGATCTGGTCGGCACCTGGAGAGGAGAGATTGTCAATCGTGCCAGGGATGGTTCGCTGCAGGAACTGCTGGAGACCATCAGCGTCGTCCGTGATCAGCATGGTGCTGTCGCTAACTATGTGGCTCTCCTCACCGATATTCGCCAACTCAAGCAGCAACAGCAACAGCTGCAGCGCTTGGCTCACTACGACGCCCTCACGGGTCTTCCCAATCGCGTTTTCCTGTCTGAGAAGCTTGGGGTCAGCCTGGAGGCGGTCCGCCAGAAGGCGGGCTCCCTGGCCATTTTTTATCTGGATCTTGATGGTTTCAAGGACATCAATGATTGCCATGGTCATGCCGCTGGGGACAGCCTGCTCAAGGCCTTGGCCCAACGCATGCAGCGCGTTGTCGGAACTCAGGATCTCGTTGCACGGCTCGGAGGCGATGAATTCGTCGCCGTTGTCCATGACGTGAACGAGGATCAGGATCCGCTTGTCCTGGCCTCGGCCCTGATTGAGGAGCTCGCGAAACCGGTGACATGGAATGGGCTGATGCTGCAGGTCACGGCAAGCATCGGCGTGAGCCTGTACTCATCGTGCTGCGAGCCCCTCGGGCCGGATCAGCTGCTGCGAATAGCGGATCAGGCCATGTATGAAGCCAAGCGCCAGGGCAAGAATCGTTGTGCCCTGATCTCAGCATCGCCGTAGTCGATCAGGCCCTTTTCGGCATAGGTTCGTATAGCCGTTCGCCGGTTCATGGCCGGCTGCTCGATGGCCGTTCTCACAGTCGTCGGCGCCCGTTCCGGATGATGGGGGGCGGGACGGCCCACCACCCGTCAGCCCAGCCAGTGGGCCAGGGCGCTGCGATTGAAGGTGGTGGCCCCGAGCCCGATGAAGCGGTGCGCCCACCAGAACACGGCCACGGCGATGGCGATGCCCAGCTGGGCTGGCCGCAGGAATTCACTCAGCACCAGAGGCTGGCGGCCGTCGAGCACCGCCCGGAACGGGATCACCGAGGTGCTGGCCTTCAGCTCCTCGAAGGCGGCGCCGAAGCGGTTGCGCAGCCGGCGGTCGCCGTTCCAGACCGCGAACAGATGGTGGGCGATCAGCCCGGCGCAGGTGACCACCATGAAACTGCTGCCGATCCAGAGCAGGTGGGTGGCGCACCAGAGAATCTGGCCGACCGCCTGGGGGTGCCGGCTGATGCGGATGATGCCGGTGGCGTAAAGCCGCACCTGGGGCTTGAGCACGGCCGGGATCTCCAGCAGGTTGTAGGTGGCCGGGTAGAGAAACAGGAAGCTGATGGCGGTGCCGGCCCAGACCACCGGGATGATCCAGGGCTGGTCCTGCAGGTTCCACAGGCGCAGGCCGTCGTAGCGGTGGGCCAGGAAATAGCCGATCACCACCACCGCCGCCGGGATGCTCACGGCGGCGAACAGCAGCCGCCAGGCCCGCTCGCCGATGCGCTCAGCCCCCCAGGCCCGCAGCGAGGCCCCTCCGCTGTGCAGGACGGCGAAGGCCAGCAGCAGCCCCAGCATCACCCCGCTGCTGTGGTGGAGAGCGATGGCCGGGGCGGTGGCGGGCATGGGCGGAGCCGGGTTGTGACGGATCGATTCTTGCCGCCGGTCACTCCCCCTAGAGTTCGCGCACGTCCGGCTCCCCCGTGGGTGGAACCGAGCCTCGACCCCGGTCGCTGAACGCTTGCCCATGGCTGATCTGCCGTTCACGCTCGACCAGCTGCGCATCCTGCGCGCCATCGCCAGCGAGGGCAGCTTCAAGAAGGCTGCCGACAGCCTCTACGTGACCCAGCCGGCGGTGAGCCTGCAGATCCAGAACCTGGAGAAGCAGCTCGATGTGTCGTTGTTCGATCGCGGCGGGCGCAAGGCCCAGCTCACCGAGGCCGGGCACCTGCTGCTCAGCTACTGCGACCGGATCCTCAGCCAGTGCCAGGAGGCCTGCCGCGCCCTGGAGGATCTGCACAACCTGCGCGGGGGCTCCCTGATCGTGGGGGCCAGCCAGACCACCGGCACCTATCTGATGCCGCGGATGATCGGCCTGTTCCGTCAGAAATACCCTGAGGTGGCGGTGCAGCTGCAGGTGCACAGCACCCGCCGCACCAGCTGGAGCGTGGCCAACGGCCAGATCGATCTGGCGATCATCGGCGGCGAGCTGCCGGCCGAGCTGAACGACCTGCTGCAGGTGGTGCCCTACGCCAACGACGAGCTGGCCCTCGTGCTGCCGCCGAAGCACCCCCTGGCCCGCCTGCCGGAGCTCACCAAGGACGACCTCTATCGGCTCGGCTTCGTCTGCCTTGATGCCCAGTCCACCACCCGCAAGATGGTGGACCAGCTGCTGGTGCGCTCCAAGCTCGAGGTGCAGCGCCTCAAGATCGAGATGGAGCTCAATTCCTTCGAGGCGATCAAGAACGCGGTCCAGGCCGGACTGGGCGCCGCCTTCCTGCCGGTGGTCTCGATCGAGCGGGAGCTCGCCGCCGGCACCCTGCACCGGCCCCAGGTGGCCGATCTGATGGTGCGCCGTCAGCTCAAGCTGATCACCCACCCCGCGCGCTACTGCTCGCGGGCGGCGGAGGCCTTCCGCCGGGAGGTGCTGCCGGTGTTCGCCAGCCCCGACAGCCCCCTGCGCCAGGCGACCGTCCCGCGCACGGACAATCCGGCCGGTCCCGTGCCCGAGCGGGCGCAGGCCTGAGCCGGCGGGGGCTCAAAACCGGAATCCGCTGCCGGCCCGGAGTCAGGGCCTGGACTGGGAGCCAGGACCTCCCGGCCCGACCAGGAACCCGACCCGGCCTCAGAAGCTGCGCTCAGAACTGATCGCCTTCGGGCGTCACGCCCACGCTGTCGTCAGCGGCGCCGGCCACTCCCGGGGTCTGGAAGCGGTTGCCGGTGATGTCGGTCTGGTAGACGCAGCGCACCACGGGCTTGTCGCGGATCGAGCCGATGTAGGCGAAGGTGTTCATCCGCTGCTTGCACTCCCGCATCTGCTCGGCGGTGACCGCACCCTGTTTCTGCAGAACCGCCCAGTTCTCGCGCCGGATCACGCAGCCCGGCTGCAGGGTGGGCTGGGTCACGAAGCTGCTGCTGGGGTTCATCGTGGTGTAGAGCTCCACGTCCATCACGAAGGCGCTGGCCCCCCACTGCTTACAGAATTCGGGGTCAGGCACCGCCATGTCGAGCTGCTGGCTCGAGGCGATGTTGCCCTGGTTGCCGGCCGTGGTGCTGGAGACGGCAGTGCCGATGCCGATGCCCAGCACGAGCACCCCGGCCAGGACCGCCAGGGTGGAGATGTTGAACTGAATTCCTCCGGGTCCGCCGCCGTTGCCCCCGGGTCCGCCGCCGGGCCTGCCACCGTTGCCGCCGACGGGCCGGCCTGGGCCGCGCAGCTCTTCGTCGCGGAGATCCCAGCCGCCGCGGCGGCCGCCGCCCTGGCGGTCGTCCCGGCGAGATCCACGGTCGTCCCGGCCGCGGTCGTAGGACTCGTAACGGTCGTAGCGGCCGGAGCCGCGGGAGCGGGTCACAGGGTTTCGGGGGTGCGGGGCAGGCCCATCGAGTAGTTGAGCACCCGGCAGTCGGGGTTGTACCGCAGTTCGCCGGCCTGGAGCATCTGGCGGATCAGGCCCTCGAGTTCCGAGCCGATGCGGCGCAGGGTGTAGTCGTTGAGCTCGGCGCCGGCATTGGCGTCCACCTGGGCGCGGAAAGCGGCCTGCACCTTCTCCAGTGCGCTGGCATCCCAGAGGAATTCGTTGTCGGGGTCGACATCGAGGGTGAGCTGGCCGGGGTCGGGCACCAGATCGCCATCCTCGACCCGGGCGGTGAACAGGCGGATGTGCCGGGTCGTCGACTTCAGCAGCGTGTCGGCCATGGCCAGGAGCGGGGGGTTCGGGGCGGGGGCCGCCGGGGCGACGCCGTCGTCGTCGACTCTAGGAACTGCCCGTCGCCAGGGGGTGTGCGGCCGCGCCCTCAGCACGGCGCCCTTTAAGGTTGCTGCCAGTCCAGGGGTCCGCCATGCGCGTCGCCATCGCCGGGGCCGGTCTGGCCGGTCTGTCCTGCGCCAAATATTTGTGCGATGCCGGCCACACGCCGATTGTGGTGGAGGCCCGCGACGTGCTCGGCGGCAAGGTGGCGGCCTGGCAGGACGCGGATGGGGATTGGTACGAGACGGGGCTGCATATCTTCTTCGGCGCCTACCGCAACATGCGCCAGTTGTTCGCGGAACTGGACATCGAGGACAGGCTGCAGTGGAAGAGCCACTCGATGATCTTCAACCAGAAGGAGACCCCGGGGACCTACAGCCGCTTCGACTTCCCCGACATTCCGGCCCCCTTCAATGGGGTGGCGGCGATTCTGGGCAACAACGACATGCTCACCTGGCCCGAGAAGATTTCCTTCGGCCTCGGGCTTGTGCCGGCGATGCTGCGGGGTCAGGGCTACGTCGAGGAGTGCGACAAGTATTCCTGGACCGAGTGGCTTCGCCTCCACAACATTCCCGAGAGGGTCAACGACGAAGTCTTCATCGCCATGGCCAAGGCGTTGAACTTCATCGACCCTGATGAGATCTCCAGCACCGTTGTGCTCACGGCGCTCAATCGCTTTCTACAGGAGAGCGACGGCTCGAAGATGGCGTTCCTCGATGGCAACCCGCCCCAGCGCCTCTGCCAGCCGATCGTTGATTACGTGACGGCACGTGGCGGTGAGGTGCATCTCGACTCGCCGCTGCGTGAGATCGCCCTCAACGCCGATGGCAGCGTGAGCGGTTTCCGCATCGGCGGCATCAAAGGCAAGGAGGGAACCACGATCACCGCCGACGCCTACGTGAGCGCCCTGCCGGTGGATCCCTTCAAGCTGCTGCTCCCTGAGCCCTGGAAAGATCTTCCCTACTTCCAGAAACTGGATGGGCTCAACGGTGTGCCGGTGATCAACATCCACCTCTGGTTCGATCGCAAGCTCACCGACATCGATCACCTGCTGTTCAGCCGCAGCCCCCTGCTCAGCGTCTACGCCGACATGAGCAACACCTGCCGCGAATACGCCGATCCCGAGCGTTCGATGCTCGAACTGGTGTTCGCCCCCGCCAAGGACTGGATCGGCCGCAGCGATGACGACATCGTCGCCGCCACGATGGAGGAGCTCAAGCGGCTGTTCCCGATGCACTTCACTGGCGACGACCAGGCCCAGCTGCGCAAGGCGATCGTCGTCAAGACTCCCCTGTCGGTCTACAAGACCGTGCCCGGCTGTCAGCAGCTGCGCCCTGACCAGACCTCACCGATCGCTAACTTCTTCCTGGCCGGCGACTACACGATGCAGCGCTATCTGGCCTCGATGGAAGGGGCCGTGCTCAGCGGCAAGCTGTGTGCCCAGGCGATCGCCGCCTCCCCTCTGGCGGCTCCCAGCGCCGCCGGGCAGGTTGCCGTGGCGGCCTGAGTTCGGTGGCCGCCGCCCCCGCTGCTCCAACCAGCCTTCCCTCGCTGAAGGAGGCCTACGAAGCCTGTCGCCGCGAGACGGCGGAGTGGGCCAAGACCTTCTATCTCGGCACCCTGCTGATGCCACCGGCCAAGCGGCGTGCCATCTGGGCCATCTACGTCTGGTGCCGCCGCACCGACGAGCTGATGGACAGCCCCGAGGCGATGGCGCGGTCCGTCGAGGAGCTGGCCGCCCGGCTCGATGCCTGGGAGCAGCGCACCCGCGCCCTGTTCGACGGTGAGGTGCGCGATGGCCTGGATCTGGTGATGCGCGACACGATTGAGCGCTACCCCCAGCCCCTGCAGCCCTACCTCGACATGATCGAGGGAATGCGGATGGATCTGACCACCACCCGTTATGCCGATTTCGCTCAGCTGCACCTCTACTGCTACCGGGTGGCCGGCACCGTCGGCCTGATGACCCAGGAGGTGATGGGTGTCGATCCCGCCTACACCTCTGCCCCCTGGAGCGAACGCCCCGATACCAGCGAAGCGGCGGTGGCCCTCGGCATCGCCAACCAGCTCACCAACATCCTGCGCGATGTGGGTGAAGACCGGGCCCGCGGGCGCATCTATCTGCCCCAGGAGGATCTGGCTCGCTTCGGCTACAGCGAGGCCGAGCTGTTGGATGGGGTGCTCAACGACCGCTGGCGCGCCCTGATGCGCTTTCAGCTCAGCCGCGCCCGCGACTGGTTCGCCCGTTCCGAGGCCGGCGTGCGCTGGTTGGCACCCGATGCCCGCTGGCCGGTCTGGGCCTCCCTGCGGCTTTATCGCGGCATCCTCGATCAGATCGAAGCCCTCGATTACGACGTCTTCAACTACCGCGCCTACGTACCCACGGCGGGCAAGATGCTCGATCTGCCGCGCTCGTTCGTGATCGCCCAGGCGCGTTGAGCTGGCTCTGAAGCCGCCGGCGAAGAAGTCTGAGAACGGACGGAGAACGGTCCCCGACCGTGGCCTGGCGCCCATGGTGGCGGTTCAGGCCGGCGTCATGGCGCCGGCCGTGGCGTGGAGCCACTCGATCAGGATCGGATTCACGAGCTCCGGCGCCTCGTCGTGGGGGCAGTGGCCCAGGCCCGGCAGCACCCGCAGCTCCTGGATGCAGGGGAGCTGATCGCGCCAGCGCGCCGCTTCGGCGGGATCCTCCCAGGGGTCATCGCGTCCCCACAGCAGCCGCACCGGCAGCGGCAGGCCCTGCATCAGCGTGGGGGCCAGGTGATCATCGAACAGGTTGACGAAGCCGCGGAAGCTCTCGAGGGCACCGGCATCGGCCGCCGGCCGCAGCAGCAGGCTCACCAGTGCGTCATCGACGTTGGCGCCGCTCGGGTAGGCCTGGCGCAACACCTGACGCACCACCATCGGACGGGCCAGCAGGCGGAACAGGGGGGCGAGCAGCCAGCGCTGGCGCACCAGGCAGCGCAGCACCGGCCGGCCGGCCTGCTCCCAGACCGGTAGTTCGGCCACCCGTTTCTGGTCGAGGGTGCGCTGGGCACAGTCGATCAGCACCACCTGGGCCGGCGCCAGGCCGCGCTCCAGCAGCTGACGGGCCGCCGCCAGGGCCACGATGCCGCCGATCGAGTTGCCGATCAGGTGCACCGGCCGCCCTCCGGCAGCCAGCACCACGCCGCTGACGAAGTCGGCCACCTGGGCGCCCCAGAGATCGAAGCAATAGCGCACAGCATCCGGCGGGCCCTCCTCACCATCAAGGCGGGATCGCGGCTTGTCGCTGGCGCCGAAGCCCAGCAGATCCAGGGCGAAGACCTCGGCGTGGGGTGCCAGGGCCGGCAGGGTGTGGCGCCAGTGGCCGATTGACGCGCCGAAGCCGTGCAGCAGGACCACCGCCGGCCGGCTCGGATCGCTTTCTCCGCAGCGGGTCCAGGCGATGCGATGGCCCCGCCAGCTGAGGCTGAGCGGGGCCACGGGGACGGGAGTGTTGGACGCCGGCGGCACGGGGCCGCCGGACACCGCTTCAGACACTGACCTTCTGATCGGCGAGCAGGTTCTTCAGCTTGGCCAGTTCACCGGCCCAGCGGGGATCGGGGGCTTCGCTGTCGACGCTGTCGGAATGCACCACCTTGTTGACCGCCTTGCGGGCGACGGTGCTGGGAGCGATGCCGTTGCGGCGGTCGCCAGCGGCACCGGGGCGACGGTCGTCGCGGCGCTCGGAGATCTCGATGCGCAGCGTGTTGCCGCCGAATTCACGCCCGTTCAGCTGCTCGATCACCGTCTCGGCCAGTTTCTGGTCGTCGACGTTGGCGAAGCCGAAGCCGCGGCAGGCACCGGTGTCGCGGTCGTTGACCGGCTTGAAACGGACGCCCTCCCCGACGCTGGTGAACAGAGCTTCGAGCTCCTTGGCATCAAAAGACTGCGGCAGATTGCCGACATAGAGACGAACGCTCATGGGAGGGGAGGGCAGAGAAAACTGTGGCAGGCGAAGGAACACGCCATTGCAGTGAGAAGTTAATCACAGCGACCGTCCCGTTCCATCAACCAGCGGCGGGCGCAGGCCAGGCTCTGCGCACCGGAGGGATCCTCGGTCGCCAGCCGGCCGAAGGCCCGCTCCCGGGTCAGGTGGTCGATCAGGCGCCCCAGTTCCGGGCCGGCCTCCAGATCCAGAGCCGCCTGCAGCGTCCGCCCGTCCAGGGGGGGGCGGGGATGGAACAGGGGGTCCGCCGCATCCCGCCAACGCTCCAGCGCGTCAGCAGCCACCTCGACCGGCAGGCCCAGCAGCCAGGCCGGCAGATCCGCCTCCAGCTGCCGCTGCAGCGTCAGTCGCGTCTCCTCCGGCAGCCCCGCCAGGGGGGCGTCACCCACTGCGATCGCGGCTGCCACCACGGCCCAGCCGCTGCGCAGCCGGGCGGTGCGCTGCTGCAGCCGCCGGCTGGCGCGCAGCGCCACCAGGGCCTGCCCATCCAGCAGGGAGCCCAGGCGGGCCAGGGGCAGGGCCCAGGCGGCCTCTGTGGGCTCCAGGCCGCGCCGTCGGGGGGCGTCGCCATCGAGCTCCGCCAGGGCGGCGGGTGCGGGTGGCGCCGCCCCCCAGGGCGCCAGCAGGCCCAGGCTCACGGCCTCCGCAAGCCAGCGCTCGCCCCCGTGGAGCACGGCGGCCAGGCGTTCCAGTTCGGCCAGCACCCGTTCTCCGGCCACGGTCCCGCAGCGGTCGGCATGGCGGCGGATCCAGTCCGCCGTCCGGGGTTCGAGCGCGAAGCCCAGCTCCGCCGCCAGCCGCAGGCCCCGCAGCAGCCGCAGCGGGTCGTCCAGCAGGTTGGCCTCGGCGATCGCCCGCAGCTGGGCCGCCTCCAGGTCCGCCAGCCCCCCCTGGGGGTCGACCAGGGTCGGTGCGGCATCGCCCGTGGGCAGCGGCAGGGCGATGGCATTGACGCTGTAATCCCGCCGCGCCAGATCGCTCTCCAGGTCAGGGCCGGCCAGCCTGGCCACATCGATGGTCCAGTCGGCCACCACCAGCCGGGCGATGGAGCGGGGTTCATCCAGCACCACACAGCTGCCCCGGTGGCGCCGCGCCAGACGCTTGCAGAGGGGGATCGCCTCCTCGGCCACCACCAGATCCAGATCGGGTCGCTCCGCCAGCCGATCCAGCAGTCCGTCGCGGACCGCACCGCCCACCAGGCTGGTGCCGGCCGGGAAGGCCTCCGGTGGCACCGGCCAGCGGGCCGGCTGCAGCCGCCGCCACAGGCCCTCGGCCAGCGTCCGGCGATCGCAGCTCCGGAGATCGCAGGTCACAATGGGCCCCGGCGAGGAGCCCCGCGGCATGTGCATCTGCGTCGATTGCCACTGGGTGGAACGCTGCCAGGCCTACCACGCTGTCGAGCGGCAGCACGGCGTGCCCCATCTCTCCCTATCCCCCGACATCCGCCCCCGGCAGCCCCGCATCCACGTGCAGGTCCGCGACCTCGCCCATGGTCAGGTGGGCGTGGAGTGGGACGTGCGCGCCTGCGATCATTTTCAGCCGGATCCCGGGCGCTGGGCCCGCCTGTGTCCCGGTGAGCCCCTGCCCCGATGAGCGCTTCCCTTCCGGGTCCCCTGCTGCTGGCCCTGCACAGCTCCAGTGACAGCCTCGGCGTGGCCGTGGGCTCGCTGCAGTCCGAGGCGGTACCGGCCCGGACCGCCGCCTTCCCCCTCGGACGCGGCCTCTCCAACCAGCTGCTCCACTGCCTCGAGACCGTGCTGCCTGCCGCCGAGTGGCCCCGTCTGGGGCGCCTGGCGGTGGCGACGGGGCCGGGGGGCTTCACCGGCACCCGATTGACGATCGTGCTGGCCCGCACCCTGGCCCAGCAGCTCGACCTGCCGCTCGACGGGTTCAGCAGTTTCCGGCTGATGGCCCGGCGGCTGCGGCGCACGGGGGTGGCGCCGGCGGGTGAGCCGTTCTGGCTCGTGCAGGAGCTGCCCCGCCATGGCCTGGTGGCCGGCCTGTACGCCGCTGCGGCCGGCGCCCCCGGCGGCATCGCTGAGCAGCGCGCGCCGCGTCTGTATGCCAGCGCCGCCGATCTGGAAGCCGAGGCCCCCGGCGCCTGCCTTGCCGCCGAGCCGCGCCTGCCCGAGGACGCGGCCGAACTGCTGGCCTGCAGCCGGGATGCGGCCCGCCGCGGTGACCCCGCCCCCTGGCAGCCGGTGGTGCCGCTCTACCCCACCAGTCCGGTGGGGGCCGGGAGCTGAGGGTGGTGGGGCGCCCCCCCTCGCGGCCAACGGCGCTGGGCGGGCAGCGGGCCACCGGCGGGCTGCCCGACCCTGGTGGCACGAGCCGCCATGCTCGCCAGCGCCGACCGCCGCGGGCCCGGCTCCCCTGGCGGCGCTGGCTGGCGCTACTGCTGGCTTCAAGCATGCTCTGGTTGTCGCGGGGCTGGTGGTGGCCGGCCCCGCCGCCGCCCCAGATGATCCTGGTGCTGGGCGGGGATGCCGATCGGGAGCGGGTGGCGGCCGAGCTGGCCCGCGCCGATGGGCTGCCGGTGGTGGTCAGCGGCGGCAGCAACCCGGAATACGCCACCTGGCTGTTCCAGGAGCTGCAGGGGCTGCCCCCGGATCGGGTCCACCTCGACTACCGGGCGGTGGACACGGTGTCGAACTTCACCTCCCTGGTGGACGATCTGCGCCGGGCCCGCATCCGCCATGCCCTGCTGGTGACCAGCAGCGATCACATGCAGCGGGCGATGCTGGTGGGCCGGATCGTGGCGGGCAGCCGCGGCATCCATCTGACGCCGGTGCCGGTGCCTTGCGGCGATCTGTGCGTGCCGGAAGGGCGCCGCAAGGTGTGGGGCGATGCCGCGCGGGCCCTGATCTGGGTGATCACGGGCCGGGATCTGCGGAGCTGGGCGGCAGCGCATCTGGCTCCCTGGCTGGAGCGAGCTGGGGTCCGCGGATCAGTCCGAGATCCAGCAGGGCGTTGATCTGCTCCTGGCAGGCCTGGGTGGCGCGGTCAAGATCCGCCCGGCGCCGGGACGCCGGCGGGGGGATCGGCCGGCCGATGCGGATGTGGATCGGCACCATGCGGGGGCTGGACTGCCCCGGACCGAGGGCCCGATGGCTGTTGATGATCGCCACCGGCAGCAGCGGCACCCCCGCCCGGGCGGCCAGCAGGGCGGCGCCGGCCTGGGGGGCGTTGACCCGCCCGTCGTCCTGGCGGGTGCCATCGATGAACACACCGGTGGCCCACCCCTGCAGCAGCCGGTCGGTGGCGATGCGGATCGCTTCCCGATCGCTGGCACCGCGGGAGACCGGGTAGGCCCCGCAGGCGCGGATGATGCTTCCCAGCAGCGGCACCCGGAACAGTTCGGCCTTGGCCATGAAGGCCACCGGCCGCCCCAGGGCGTGGCCGAGCAGGGGAGGGTCGAGGTGGGAGCCGTGGTTGGCGACCACCACCAGGGCGCCGTCCATCGGCACGTTGTCATTGCCCGTGGTGCGGCCGCGGAACAGCAGCCGGTAGATCGGGAACACCAGCAGGTAGCTGATCAGCCGGTAGGTGACGCTCGGTCGCGGCGTGCTGAGCAGGGCCGGCGGTTCGGCCGGCCGGCGGCGGCGCAGCACCCGGCGCACCGAGCGCATCGGAGTGCCGCTCATGCCGGCAGGTCGGCGGCGCCGGCCACCTGGATGGTGGTGACCCCATCGCAGCTGCGGCGGATCAGGCCGCTGAGCACGTTGCCCGGACCGATCTCCAGCACGGTGTCGATGCCATCGGCCCCGAGTTGGGTCATCGTCTCGCGCCAGCGCACGCCGGTGGTCATCTGGGAAATCAGCCGGCGCTTGAGGGCCTCGCCCGAGGTCTCGGGGGTGGGGTCGGTGTTGCTGAGCACCGGCACGCTGGCGTCGGCGAAGGGGATCGGCTCCAGGGTGGCGGCGAAGGCCTCGGCCGCTCCGGCCATGAACGGCGAATGGAAGGCCCCGCTCACCGCCAGGGGGATCGCCCGCTTGCAGGTGAGGGCGGCGCAGACCTGGGCCACCGCCTCCGGCGTGCCGGAGAGCACCACCTGGGCGTCGCTGTTGTCGTTGGCGATCACCACGCCTTCGGTCTCCGCCACCAGGGACTCCAGGGCCGCCCGCTCGAAGCCGATCACGGCGGTCATGGCGCCGCCACCGGCCGCGGCCATCAGCTCGCTGCGCCGGTGCATCAGCCGCAGGCCGGTCTCGGCGTCGAAGACGCCGGCGGCATAGAGGGCCACCAGCTCGCCGAGGCTGTGCCCCGCCACCCGCTCGGGTCGCTGTCCCCGGGCGTGCAGGGCATCCACCAGCAGGCTCTCCACCACGAACAGGCCCGGCTGGGTGTTGCGGGTGTCGTTGAGATCGCTGCCGGCGGCGTCGCTGCCGGCCTCGCCCTGGCAGATCGCCAGCAGGTCGCGGTCGATCAGATCGGAGGCCAGGGTGAAGCGCTCGCGGGCGCCGGGAAGATCGAGAACTCCGGCCGCCATGCCGACCTTCTGAGATCCCTGTCCGGGGAAAACCCAGGCGCTGCCCATCGCTGTTGTGACCAGAGGGAGGTCGAGGCTACGCCGCAGCCGGATCAGCGGCCTGGGCCACTCCAGCGCAGCAGGGCCGCCCCCCAGCTCAGTCCGGCTCCGAAGCCGCTGCTGGCGATCAGCTGGCCCGGCTGGATGCGGCCGTCGCGCACCGCCTCATCCAGCATCAACGGGATCGTGGCTGCAGATGTGTTGCCGTAGGCGGCCAGGTTGCTCAGCACCCGCTCGGGGGGCACGGAGAAGCGGCTGGCCACGGCATCGAGGATGCGCTGGTTGGCCTGGTGGAGCAGCAGCCAGTCGATGGCGCTGGCGGGGGTGCCGCCGGCCTCCAGCACCTCGGCCAGGATCGCCGGCACCTCGCGCACCGCAAACTTGTAGACCTCCTGGCCATTCATCTGGATCGGGGCGAAGCCGCCGGCCTGGGCCGACAGGCCGCCGATCAGGGGCCGGTGATCGGCGGTCTGGGCGAGGGTGAGGCAGGCGTTGCGGCTGCCGTCGGAGCGCATCCGGAAGGCCAGCAGGTCATCGTCGCCGCTGGCGGCCTCCACCGCCACGGCGCCGGCCCCGTCGCCGAACAGCACGCAGGTGCGGCGATCGTCCCAGTCGACCCAGCGGCTGAGCTGGTCGGCGCCGATGACCAGCACCCGGGCGGCACTGCCGCAGCGCAGGTACTGGGCCGCGGTGATCAGGGCGAACAGGAAGCCGCTGCAGGCGGCCGTCAGATCGAAGGCCACGGCGCGCCCGGCCCCGAGGGCGGCCTGCACCCGGGGCGCGGTGCCGAACAGGTCATCGGGGCTGGAGGTGGCCAGCAGGATCAGATCCACATCCGCTGGCTGCCAGCCGGCATGGGCCAGGGCGGCGGCGCCGGCGGCGGCCGCCAGGCTGGTGACCGTTTCACCGGGGCCGGCCACCCGCCGGGCGCCGATCCCGGTGCGGCTGCGGATCCAGTCGTCGCTGGTGTCGACCCGGGCGCTGAGGTCGTGGTTGCTGATCGAGGCGACGGGAAGGGCGCTGCCGCAGCCCACGAGCCGCAGGCCAGGGCCGTTGAGGGGCGTGTTGCCGGCGCCGGTCGTCACTCGATCAGGCCAAGGGTGGCCTCAGTCAACCACAGGCGGCCGCGCTGCTGGCGTCCCCCAGCTGCAGGGCATGGAGGTCGTCCATCACGCCATGGCTGGCGGCGGAATGGGCCAGCCGCAGGGCGCTGACCACGGACAGCGCCTTGCTGCTGCCGTGGCCGATCACGCAGACCCCGTCGACCCCCAGCAGCAGGGCGCCGCCGTGCTCGGCATGGTCGAGCCGTTTCTTGATGCGCACCAGGTTGCTGCGCAGGAAGGCTGACCCCACCTTGCCCCGGCGGCCGCGGGGCAGCTCGGCCCGCAGCACGTCGAGCAGCACGCTGCCCACCGACTCGAGGAACTTGAGCAGGACGTTGCCGGTGAAGCCGTCGCAGACCACCACGTCGAAATCGCCGGAGAGCACGTCGCGGCCCTCGCAGTTGCCGGCGAAGCGGATGCGGGGTTCGGCCACCAGCAGCGGATGGGTGCGCAGGGCCAGGTCGTTGCCCTTGCACTCCTCCTCGCCGATGTTCAGCAGGCCGATCCGGGGGCGTTTCACCTGCAGCACATCGCGGCAGTAGATGTTGCCGAGCAGCGCGAACTGGTGCAGCCAGTCAGGCTTGCTGTCCATGTTGGCGCCCACGTCCAGCACAAGCACCTGCTGTTCGGGGTCCTTGGTGGGGAACAGGGCCCCGATCGCCGGGCGATCGATCCCCGGCAGCCGGCCCAGGCGGAAGATGGCCGAGGCCATCACCGCCCCGGAGTTGCCGGCGGAATAGACGGCCTTGGCCTGCCCCTGCTTGACCAGGTCCATGGCCAGATTGATGCTGGCGTCGCGCTTGCGGCGCACCACCGTGGCCTCGTCGTCCATACCCACCGAGGGGCCGCTGGGCAGGATCTGGATCAGCCCGAGGGCCAGGGCCGCATCGAGGCTCTCCCGCAGCCCCAGGCGGGCGATCGCCTGATCGAGCGGGCCGGTCTCGGCCACGAACCGGATGCGCACCGGCAGCAGCTGTACCGCCCGCAGGCAGCCCTCGAGGATCGCTCCCGGGGCGTGGTCGCCGCCCATGCCGTCCACCGCCACCCACAGCCGTTCGCTGTCGGCGATGGTGTCGGCGTCGTCGGCACCGGGTCCCTGCTGCAGGCGGCGCAGGGGATCGAACACCAGCGGCTGCAGCACCGAGCCCGCCACCGAGGTGGCGGCTCCGGCCATCGAGCCGGCCACGGATGAGGCGGCTCCCGCCATCGAGCCCGCGGCGCCGGCCACCGATCCCGCCACATTGGTGGCGGCGGAGGCGGTGTCGACGAGAGCCGAAGCGGTGTCCACCAGGGTGGTGACGGCCGCGTTGCGCCGGTACCAGATCACCAGCCGGCGGATGGCCCGGCTGGGTTTGGCGCGGCCGCGGCTGGGAGCCGGACGCTGGTCGGCGGAGTCAGGGTCCTTCGGAGGCAACGGGTTCAACGATGCGCTGGAAGAGGTAGCCGGTGCCCCGGGCCGTGAGGATCAGCTCGGGGTTGGCGGGATCATCCTCCAGTTTGGAACGCAGCCGGGAGATGTGGACGTCGACCACCCGGGTGTCCACGTGACGCTCGGGGGTGTAGCCCCACACCTCCTTGAGGATCTCGCCCCGGCTGAACGGCTCGCCGGAGCGGCTGACCAGCAGCTCGAGCAGGCTGAATTCCATGCCGGTGAGCCGGATGCGTTCGTCGCCCCGGTACACCTGCCGCTTGTTGGTGTCGATCCGCAGGTCGCCCACCTGGATCACGCCGGAGTTGGGGATGCCGGCCACGCTCTCCTTCTCGACCCGACGCAGCACGCAGCGGATGCGGGCCTCGAGCTCCTTGGGGCTGAAGGGCTTGACCACGTAGTCGTCGGCGCCGAGCTCCAGACCGGTGATGCGGTCGGCCACGTCGCCGAGGGCGGTGAGCATCACGATCGGCACGTCCGATTCCTTGCGCAGCTCCTGGCAGACGCCGTAGCCGTCGAGCTTGGGCATCATCACGTCGAGCACCACCAGATCGGGGTGGCTGCGGTGGAAGGCCTCAATCGCCTCCTCACCGTCGCAGGCCGTGATCACCTGATAGCCGATCATCGAGAGGCGTGTCTCGAGGATCCTGCGGATGCTGGCCTCGTCATCGACGACCAAGATGGTTTCTTTGCCGTGGTTGGCGCCGTTGGCACTGGGGGCGGAGGCCGTCATCAAGCCAGAGAGCACGCCGCTCGGCGCATACATGGATCCAGCCCACTGAAAAGGGGCGAGGGCCAGGAATTCACCGAAAGCCACCTTTCTTCATACAAGCCGCCCCGTCCCGTGCCCCGTTCCAGCTCCCAGTACGTCTGCCAGGCCTGTGGCGCCCGCAGCCGTCAGTTCTTCGGTCGCTGCAGCGGCTGCGGCGGCTGGAACACCCTGGTGGAGCAGGTGGAGGCCGCCGTCGACACCCGCCGCCGTCGCCCCGCCGTCGCCGTGTCGCCAGCCCGGCCCAGGCGCTCCGAGCCGATCGAAGCGGTGGGCGAGCGCCCGCTGCAGCGGCTGGCCAGCGGCTACGGCGAACTCGACCGGGTGCTGGGCGGTGGGCTGGTGCCCGGCTCCCTGGTGCTGCTGGGCGGCGATCCGGGGATCGGCAAGAGCACCCTGCTGCTGCAGAGCGCCCGGGCGATGGCGGCCCGGTTGCCGGTGCTCTACGTAAGTGCCGAGGAATCGGCCCAGCAGGTCAAGCTGCGCTGGCGACGGCTCGAGGCCTGCGGGCCCGTCGATGGGGCCGCCGCCGATCCGCCGCTCTCAGGGGCGGGGGCGCCGGGGTCCGCACCCGCCCCTGAGAGCGGCGATCCACCGGGCCTCAGCCTGCTGGCTGAAACCGATCTGGAGCTGGTGCTGCAGGAGCTGGAGAGCCTGCGCCCGGCGGTGGCGATCATCGACAGCATCCAGGCCCTGCACGACGCCGAGCTCGGCAGCGCCCCCGGTTCTGTGGCCCAGGTGCGCGACTGCGCCGCCGCCCTGGCCCGGATCGCCAAGCGCCAGGACACCGCCCTGCTGCTGGTGGGGCACGTCACCAAGGAGGGGATGCTGGCGGGCCCGAAGGTGCTGGAGCACCTGGTGGACGCGGTGCTGACCTTCGAGGGGGATCGTTTCGCCAGCCACCGGCTGCTGCGGGCGGTCAAGAACCGTTTCGGCGCCACCCATGAGCTGGGGGTGTTCGAGATGCGGGACCGGGGCCTGGCGGAGGTGGGCAATCCGAGCGAGCTGTTCCTCGGTGGTGAGGGGCCGTCACCGGGCAGCGGCGTGATCGTGGCCTGCGAGGGCACCCGGCCGCTGGTGGTCGAGCTGCAGGCGCTGGTGAGCCCCACCAGCTACGCCAGTCCACGCCGCACCGCCACCGGCATCGCCGTCAATCGGCTCCACCAGATCCTGGCCGTGCTGGAGAAGCACCTGTCCCTGCCCCTGTCGCGCTTCGACTGCTACCTGGCGGTGGCGGGCGGGCTGGAGGTGGAGGAACCGGCGGCGGATCTGGGGGTGGCGGCGGCGGTGGTGGCCAGCCACCGCGATCTGACCCTGCCCAGCGGCACGGTCCTGGTGGGGGAGCTGGGACTGGGGGGGCAGCTGCGGCCGGTGGGCCAGCTGGAGCTGCGCCTGCAGGAGGCGGCGCGGTTGGGGTTCACCAGGGCGGTGGTGCCGCGGGGCAGCGGCCTGGGGCCGGCTGCCGCCGGGCTGGGTCTGGAGCTGCTGGAGGCGGCCACGCTGGCCCAGGCGATGGTGGCGGCGCTCGGCAGCGCATCGGCGCGGCAGCGGCCCGATGGCGCCTCGGGGGAGGATTGAGGGATGGCGGACCCCGGCCGGACGCAGGATCCGTTCGTCTACACCTTCCACAACCAGCTCCACGCCGACCAGATCGCCGGCTTCCGGGAGCTGCAGCGGCGGTTCGACCTGGCGGCCCGGGAGTTCGAGGGGTACCAGGGCCAGGAGCTGGTGTGTGAGCCGTGCGATGGCGGGGCAGCCTGCGTAGCCCGGATCCGGTTCGCCAGCCTTGAGCAGGGCCTGGCCTGGCTCGACAGCCGCATCCGCCGGCAGCTGCTGAATGAGGCCGAGGCCGGCTTCGGCTACCGCTACCGCTCCGAGTTCGATCGCCTCTCCTTCGATCGCTGGCTGGCCGCCCGCGTCGCCCGGCCGGCGCCGGTCTGGAAGGTGAACCTGCTGGTGTGGCTGGCCCTCTATCCCCTGGTGGTGGTGGTCTCCGCTCTGGGCCGCTCCAGCCTGGGGCGCCTGCCGCTGCCCCTCAACGTGCTGCTCAGCACGGCGATCACCGTGGCGCTGACCGGCTGGTGGCTGGTGCCCTGGCTGAGCCTCCTCTACCGCCCCTGGCTGGAGGGCCGCTGCGGGGTCCGCGGCCAGCTGCTGGCACCGGCGTCGATCCTGGCCGCCCAGCTGCTGGCGCTGGCGCTGTTCAGCGGCTGGCCGGGGCCCCGCTGAGGGCGGCGCAGCGCCGTGCCCGCGGTGACTTGCCGCCGGCTTATGCCGTCGCCCCTGAAGGGGGCTGGCATGGTCCGTCCCGTCCCGTCGAGTCGCGAACGCGATGGGCACCCGGCGGCCATCGATCCGTGCGTCTGCTCAGCCCATCCGGCTGCGCACCACCCAGTCCCACAGGCGGGTGGGCAGCAGGCGGCTGGCGTGCACCGAGGCCGACTGGTGGCCGCACAGATAGCGGGCGCGGGGGCGACGGGCGTTGAGGGCCTGTTCGATCGTGCGGGCCACCACCAGGGGATCGGAGGCGCCCTGGAACACCTGCTCCCAGCTGGCCTGCACCCGGGCCATCATCGCTCCGTAGACACTCCAGTCGCCGCTGCGCTGCAGCGAGGCGGCGGCCACACGGCCGAACTCGGTGGCGATCAGCCCCGGCTCCACCAGCACCACATCGATGCCGAAGCGGCGCAGCTCCAGCCGCAGGCCATCGCTCAGCCCCTCCAGGGCATGTTTGCTGGCGCCGTACCAGCCCGAGCCGGGGGTGATCCAGCGGCCGGCGATCGATGAGACATTGACGATCCGCCCGCGCCCCTGGGCGCGCATCGCCGGCAGCAGCAGCTGGGTGAGCCCGATCAGACCGAACACATTGACCTCGAACATCGCGCGCACCTGATCCAGGGGCATGGTCTCGATCGGACCGATCACCCCGAAGCCGGCGTTGTTCACCAGGGCGTCCAGCGGCCCCACCCGTTCCTGTACAGCCGTCGCCAGAGCCTGGCGCCCCTCGGCATGGCTGATGTCCAGCGGCAGCACCAGGGCGCCGCGCTCCGCCAGGGGCGCCATCGCTTCCAGTCGCCGCGCCGTGGCCACCACCCGCCAGCCCCGCTGCAGCAGCCAGTCGGCGGTGGCGGCGCCGATGCCGGAGGAGGCGCCCGTGATCAGAACGGTTCGGGGGGTGGCGGCCGGCATCGGGCTTCAGCGGGGCGTCGCTGGACAGGCCCTCCAGCATGCCGGTCTCAGCAGCGGGCGTCCCGATCGGGCGCCTCAGCGGCGGGCGATGTGTCGCATCCAATCGACCGAGTCATCCTGCTGACGCGTGATGCCCCTGACGCGTGATGCCGCTGACAAGTCATGCAGCGGGTGGGGGATCCGGATGACGGCCTCATCCAGCTGACCGGCTCAGAAGTAGACATCCACGCTGCCGCGGCCGCTGGTCTTGAGCCAGTTCTGGGCCTCGATGTAGTTGTTCGGCGCCAGACGGATCGCCTTGGCCCAGCAGTCGGCCGCCCGGTCGAAACAGCGATCGGCCTCATCGGCATCGCCCTTCTCCTCGGCCAGGGAACCCAGATGGTGATGAATCACCGCCATGTTGTTCAGCGCCTGGGGCATGCGGCTGTTGAGCTCAAGCGCCTGGTCGTAGTAGTCGAGCGCCTTCTGATGGTCGCCGTTGCTGGTGAACACCAGGGCCATGTTGTAGAGGATGAAGGCCTTGTCATTGGGGTCCTCCTCCAGTCGCAGGGCTTCCTCGTAGTTCTCCAGGGCCTCGGCGTACTCGCCGTCTCCCTGGGCGCTCATGCCGTCGCGGTAGTAGGCGAAGGCCTCCTTGGCGCGGCGATCCGTGGGCAGCACCTTGAGGATCAGGTCCGCCATCACCGTGAAGCTCTTGTCGATGAAGTTGTCGTTGCGTTGGGAGCGGGGCACGGCACGGGACGCTGTCTTGCCACCATCCTGCCGGGTACCCGCCACCACCGGCTCCGTCCCCGTCCCTGCCATCACCGTCTCCGCTGTCACTCTCCCCCGCTCCACCGTCCCCGGCCCCACCGTTCCGGTCCCTTCGCGCCCGCTGCACCAGGATGGGCGCCGCAGCCAGCGGGGAGGCCCGGTGTGAGCACGGTGATCGGACCCGCCCTGCCCGGGCGGTTTCTGGTGCTGGAGGGGATCGACGGCTGCGGCAAGACCACCCAGCTCGAGGCTCTCGCCGACTGGCTGCCCGCCAGCGGTCTGATCCCGCCGGGCGCCCGTCTGGTGCGCAGCCGCGAACCCGGTGGCACGCCCCTTGGCCAGGCCCTGCGTCAGCTGCTGCTGCACCCCCCTGAGGGTGCCGGGGCCACCAGCGGCGCCGAGCTGCTGCTCTATGCCGCCGATCGGGCCCAACATGTGCAGGAGCTGATCCTGCCGGCCCTGGCCTGCGGCGACTGGGTGCTCTGTGATCGCTTCAGTGGTTCCACCGCCGCCTATCAGGGGCATGGCCGCGGCCTTTCCCTGACCCTGATCGCCCAGCTGGAGGCGATCGCCACCGGTGGTCTGCGCCCGGATCTCACCCTCTGGCTCGATCTGCCCCTGGCGGAAGCCCGGCGGCGCCGGGGCGAGCGCCCGGCCGACCGGATCGAGGCCGCCGGCGAGACCTTCCTGGCCAGGGTGGCCGCCGGCTTCCAGGAGCTCGCCGCCGAGCGGGGCTGGATCCGGATCGACGCGGCGGCCCCCACGGCGGCCGTCAGCGCCGCCTGCCGCCAGGCCCTGACCAGGGCCCTGCAGGCACCAGCCGCCGCCTCCGGCGCCGCCGATGGCTGAGCTGTTCGCCGATCTGGTGGGTCAGGGGGCTGCGGTGGCTCTGCTGCAGGCGGCCCTTGAGCGCCGCCGGCTGGCGCCCGCCTACCTGTTCGCCGGTCCCGATGGGGTGGGGCGGCGTCTGGCGGCCCTGCGCTTTCTCGAAGGGCTTCTGGCTGGTGCGGCGGGCGGCGATCCGTTGCTGCGCCGGCGCCTGCTGGCCGGCAACCACCCCGATCTGCTGCGGGTCGAGCCCACCTATTCCCACCAGGGCCGGCTGGTGCCGGCCTCGCAGGCCGAGGCGGAGGGGGTGAGTCGCCGCACGCCGCCCCAGATCCGGCTGGAGCAGGTGCGTGAGGTGTCCCGCTTCCTGGCCCGCCGGCCGGTGGAGGCGAGTCGCAGCCTGGTGGTGATCGAGGCCGCGGAGGCGATGGCCGAAGCCGCCGCCAACGCCCTGCTCAAAACCCTTGAGGAACCCGGCGAGGGGCTGCTGATCCTGATCACGGCCGCCCCCGCCCAGCTGCTGAGCACCATCCGCTCCCGCTGTCAGCAGATTCCGTTCGCGCGCCTGTCCGCCGAAGCGGTGCGCCAGGTGCTGGCTTCCCTGCCTCCCGAGCCGGCGGCCGAAGGCCCGGAGGAGGGGCCGGAGGCCCGGCAGGCGGCCGCGAACGCAGCGCCAGAGCCCCCCGAGCTGCTGGAGCTGGCCGGGGGCTCTCCAGGCGCCCTGCTGCGGCACCGCCGCTGCTGGCGGGAGCTGCCGGCGGGGCTGGCCGAGCGCCTGCTGGCCGCCGGGCGTGATCCGCTGGAGGCCCTGGCCCTGGCCCGCGACCTGACCGAGGCCCTCGATGGGGAACAGCAGCTGTGGCTGCTCGACTGGTGGCAGCTCAGCCTGTGGCGCCGCAGCCATGATCCGGCGCCGCTGCGCCGGCTCGAGCGGCTGCGCTCCCAGCTGCGGGCCTTCGTGCAGCCGCGCCTGGCCTGGGAGGTGGCCCTGCTCGAACTCTCGGGCCTGGTCTGATCAGGGGCGGGGGCGGCCGTCGGTTCTTCCCAGAGGCCTGCCCCGGCCCAGAGCGCTCGCTCCGGGCCAGAAGCTGGCAGCCAGAGGCAGTGGGCGGCCGGGGTCTGGGTTCGCTGCGCAGCGAGGCGCCGGGCTCCGGCGTGGCTACGGGCCGTGCCGCCCGTGCCGGTTCAGGCCGCCTGGCCGCCCTTGCTGCGCCCCTTTTCGGTCCGGGCGTTGCGGGCCTCCTGGATCACCGGCTGCAGGCTGCTGATCTCGTCGCCGCTCGGCAGTTCCAGGCAGTAGCCGGCTCCGTAGACCGTCTTGATGAAGCGGGGCTTGCGGGGATCGGGTTCGAGCTTGGTGCGCAGATGGCGCACGTGCACCCGGATCGTCTCGATGTCGTCGTCGGGCTCATAACCCCACACCTCCTTGAGGATCAGGGAGGGGGCCACCGTCTGGCCGTGGCGCTGCAGCAGGCAGTGCAGCAACTCGAATTCCAGGTGGGTGAGGCGCACCGGTTCGTCGAACCAGATCGCCTCCAGCCGCTCCGGGACCAGGGTGAGGCTGCTGAAGCTGAGAATCTCGTTGTGCTTGCTGGACAGCGGCGCCCGTTCGCTGCGGCGCAGCAGGGCCTTGACCCGCGCCATCAGCTCCTCGAGGTCGAAGGGTTTGGTGAGGTAGTCGTCGGCGCCGGAGTTGAAGCCGCTCACCTTGTCCTTGGTGCCACCCAGGGCCGTGATCATCAGGATCGGGATCCGGGCGGTGCGCTCGTCCCGGCGCAGGCGCTGGCAGAGGGTGAGTCCATCCACCTTCGGCAGCATCAGATCGAGCAGGATCACATCGGGGGCGAACTGCATCGCCAGGGCCTGCCCCTTGATGCCGTCCTCCGCCCGCTGCACGTCGAAGCCGCCGTGTTCGAGATGGCCGGCTACGAGCTCCCGCATGTCGCTGTCGTCCTCAATGAGCAGGATGCAGGGCTTCATGGCGACGATGGTGCAGGCCGGCGGTCGGCAGCTGGACTGCGGGCATTGTCTCCGGTTTCCCACAGGAGTGCAGCGATCCGCTGACAGAAGCGGCCCGGAGACAATGGGCCGAAGGGTTGCCCGACGGCTGGGGAATCCCTTGGCCCCACTGACCTGGGTTGCTCAGCGGCCATGGTTCAGCGCTGATGGCGTCCCCGGATCTTCAGGATCTCTTCCGGTGACGCCGTTGCGGAAGTGGCTGGTCGGCGCTTGCTTGCGCACGCTCCATGTAGTCGACAGTCCGAGCTTCCGTCTTCGCCGACTCTGTGATCAAAACTCCCCGGGCAAGATTCGAACTTGCGACCAATCGGTTAACAGCCGACCGCTCTACCGCTGAGCTACCGAGGAATGCACCGGCGAACCGGGCCACCGGCCGGGAGCGAACTCCGTTGCCGACCGGTCGAACTTACCTTTCGGCCCTGCCGGAGGGCAAGGGGGTGAGCGTCCGGTGCAGGTCCGCGCCGCTCTGCCAGGGGGCGATCCGGCCGCGTTCCATGCGGGCGGCGCCGTCGCAGCACTCCAGTTCCTCCAGCCGGTGGGTGATCCAGAGAGCCGTCAGGGGTTGGTCGGGGCGGTGGCAGAGCCGATGGATCAGGGCCAGGATCTCCCGCTGGCTGTCCGGGTCCAGCAGGGCCGTGGGTTCGTCGAGCAGCAGCAGGCCCGCCTCTCCGGCCAGGGCCCCGGCGATGGCCAGCCGTTGCTTCTGTCCGCCGCTCAGGGTGTGGATGGGCCGGCGCTCCAGGCCCGTCAGACCCACCTGATCCAGGGCCTGGCGCAGGCGCAGCGGAATCTCGGCGGCCGGGCAGCCGGCGGGCAGGCCCAGCTGCAGATCGCTGGACACGCTCGGCAGCAACAACTGGTGGTCGGGGTTCTGGAACACCAGGGCCGGTTTGCCGTTCAGGCGGATCGTTCCGGCCTCCGGCGTGAGCAGGCCGGCAACCAGCCGCAGCAGCGTGCTCTTGCCGCTGCCGTTGCTGCCCACCAGCATCCACAGACCGGGGCCGGGGATTGTCAGCGAACAGCCATCGATCGCCGTGCGGCCATCGCTCCAACGGAAGCGCAGGTCGTCGATGACAAGCGGCGGGTCGGTTGCCGCCGGTGGCAGGGGGCTCAAGCCTCGACGCTGAATCCGGGCCGGCGACTGCCGCTGCCGCCTCCAGCGCTCTTCTCGTACATCTGCACCGCCACGATCTCGCTGGCGAGCAGGCTGATGCGCTTGTGTTCGTCCTTCTCGCAGGTGAGCTCCAGTACGCGGGGATGGCCGCTCTCAAGGGCGCGGCATACTTCGCCGTAGAGCTCCTGGGCGGCGGCGATCTCCTTGCGTTGCACGGCGATCGGCATGGGGCTGAGCCGAAGGGACAGCTCGAGGACGTACATGGCCGGCGGTTGGTGGTGAGGGGAGTCTGACCCAGGGGCGGAGCGGATCGGGACCCGCCGGATCGGACCCCCGGGCCCGCCGGCGGCTAGGCAGATCTGCTTATTTTCTCTGAATCGGGTGGCGCCGGAAGCCACGGAGAGGCGCTTCTGACCGTACGATGCGGGTTGTAACGCTTCATGAAGCTCCCTCATGACGATCGCTGTAGGGCGCCTGCCGCAGCGGGGATGGTTCGACGTCCTCGATGACTGGCTCAAGCGCGACCGCTTCGTTTTCGTTGGCTGGTCCGGTCTGCTGCTGTTCCCCACCGCCTACC
>Ga0315900_10001631_pt1 | contig 35720 bp, 45 predicted proteins | sample LakEriMetagenome_FD_203521 | JGI IMG/M metagenome (GOLD analysis project Ga0315900, IMG submission 203521) | Freshwater fungal communities from buoy surface, Lake Erie, Ohio, United States - Buoy 12 MA114 | ecosystem: Environmental > Aquatic > Freshwater > Lake > Lake biofilm | place: USA: Lake...
GTAAGAGTAGCACAATCACTAATGTTTTGGTTTACATTAATTGCTACTGCTCTAGATCTATTAAGGTTATTAATAGTTTTATCGGTAAAAGTTTGAAACTGATTATCCAAATAAGCAGCATCAACTATTGCTCTTCTTTTATTTGAAGAGGTATTAGAGTTTCCAACATTATCTTTATGTGAGGTTGATGTTGAAACATATCTATAAGCATACTGTCTATATGGGATTGTTGCTCTAATTAACTCAAGTGCTGTTTCTGTACTTTGTGATAAGTAAGATAAGAATATCATTATACCACTGCTTGCTTTAATTAAACCAGGTAATTGATCAAATTCACTGTATTCATGTGTGAATATCTTACCTTTACCTATACCTCCAAATAATAAAGCATTTGTACCATAAGTTGTATATACAGCATTTGTAGGATTAAAGTTTCCAGTAACTGCTGTTGCAAGATCTAATCCAAAAAGTTCTACTAAAAAAGAACCAACGTTTAAAGCAGTATTACTTGCTCCAATTGTTGCTGCTGATGGGTTTCCACCAGTTGCTGCATTTAACGACGCAGATCCACTTCCAGCAGGAATAAGTCCTAAATTCAATACTTTAGGTGCTTCAACAGTCTGTACTTGTTTACCCTTCATTGCTCTTGCAGCATTCGCCATACCCATTAAACCAGAAACTATCAATGATAAATCAGTTAATAATTTATGTTTTGGATGTCCAGGAACAGGCTCAAAAAATCCAGATACGTTACCAGAAGATCCAATTTCACTATAAAGTCTTAATTCTTTAGCAGCAAGAAATGGATTATTAAACTGTGTATCAGGAGAATGGAAAGTAAAGTAATTACGTTTAGTTAAAAATGGTTGATATGGTTGATATCCTTCAACTTGAGTATCCGTTAATGATAATGTAGGATCATTACCAAGTGGATTGTAAGGATAATTCTGGAATAGACCATTATAGTTACCACCCGTATCAGTAGGTAATTTATATGATCTCATGTTATTAAACATTCCTTTGGCAACAATGCTTTTGTTACCTTCACGAGTTCCTCTTAGTATTTCATATCCAACAATACCTTTAATAACTTTAATAGAACCGTCGGTATCAATAAATACTGGGGGTTTAATATTTTCAAATTGTACACCTATAACGTTTATAAACTCTCCAAAGTTAGATGCATTTGTTGAGCATCTTGAAAATTGAGCAGAGTCATTAATGATATCTTCAGGCATTTTATGATGTCTGATAGGTTTACCACACAAATCATACTTAGTATCTGTGGTACCACTAAATAATGGGTCGAACGTAGAGTTCCATACTTCAGGATTATCTGCTGGATAAACCTCTGTAGATTCCCAATATGCAGGAGTTCCTTTGTAAAAAGCAATACCTCCATCCTCAACTATTTCATTAATGGGTAAATCTGCTGTTGCAGTGTTTGTTGTTTCAAATCTTTTAGCAATATCATCCCCAAAGTAGTTTTCTACATAAGAACTACCAACTGGATCAAAACCTGTTGGATCTGGAGAGTAATTAGATTTGTGAGTTCCTGGAATATGAAAACTATTTGACTTTTCTCCTGTGTCATATACCCATCTGATAAAGAATGAATATACCTCATCTCTCATGTATCCAACTACATTACCACCTTTTCTATAATAATCAACTGGATATTTTACAATAACCCAGTTAGTTTTGATTTGGTTAGCTAGTGGTTGGTAATTAAAATCAAATTTAGAAGTAGGTGAAATCCTTAAGAGGTAATTATTTACTGTTGAAATAGACTCAGACTTCTCAAATATAGTAGTTCTAACAGATAAAAATTCTAATGACACTACAGGTAATGTAGGATCTATAGCATCAATTGTTATTTTGTTAGAGTTGGTGGAATAATAACCTAATTTTTTAGCAACTGTTTGTTGGTTTACAACAGATACTAATACTAATTCAAACTCATCATATATGTCAGTATCCAGATTGGATATGTTTATTTCTAATGATCCACCAAAATTAGTGTGTGTAAATAAAGCTTGAGGATTAGATTTAGCAATATAATCTGTTGTTCTAACACCACCCACACTATATGCAATAAAAGCAATGTAAGAACCATTTGGCAACGTTCCACCAGTTCCAGGATCAAGTGTGATACATGGAGTTTTAATCTTTTCTGCAAATAGTAATTTATTACAATCTAAAGAATTAGTTTGTGTACAGATATTACAACTGTTTATAATATTGCAATCCTCTTTCCATTGGGTTCCAGGCCATAATTTATTACCCTGGTAGTAGTTATTACCAATGTAATTCTCATCAAGCAACCATTCTTTTGGGTTTCCTATGTTAAGTATTCTATCAGGATTACTATTGTCAGCAAAATACACATTCCACGAACAGTCAAATACTTCTCTAGATACACCAGTTACTAAGTTAAGTCTGTTGAAATTTAAACAGGAATCATTAACAATAGTTCTGTAAATACATTGATCTTCAATAAACAACCCAACCTCTGAATTAGTATCATCAGTTGAAAACAATACCCAGTTTGAAGCAAATAAATGAACTGCACCAATAATTGTATATGGTGCATTTGCGCATGATAAATTGGCAGGTTCATTACCAATCATCCCAAGATCACCCTCAATAGAATTATTTACTGCATTACGAGCATGTGTCCATGATCCTTCAGGATGATATGTTTCATCAAAATCTTTTACTAATCCTTTAGTAAAGTTTGTTGTTTTAATATTTTCTTCTTGTTTTGCCATTAGTATTTGTAAGATAATCCACCAAAACTACTAAACATATCATAGTATTTTCCGTACATCATTTTTCTATTTTTTCTCCAAACTTTTGCCATTTCTGAAAAATCTGGTGTATTCACAATAGTTAATGCATTGTTTCTTGCAGCTCTATACTCTGCCGTAACAAGTTGATACTGTGTGGTAACATTTATATTATCCATTATTAAGTTTTCAAGAACTCGTTTTTTTAAAGCATATTCATAATATTCATTTATCATTGGATGATCTAAAACAAGTAAATCACCATCATCAGATATTAAATCACCTTCATAATTTATATAAAGATTACCACAATCAAGATTTGTATATACCCAACCATCTTTGATATATGCACTGTCTACAGTTTTCATTTGAATGTTTGGACAATTATCACAATCTATAAAGTCAGATTTCCTGAAATGTATAGGTGCAAACATTGTATATTCTCTAACTGTTTGATTATAAGTCTGTAACAATCTATATTCATTACCACATTTATCTAAACAAGTTGGTACTTCTTTAATCAAACATGGTGGTTGTTGAGGATTACTTTCATCTGAACAATATAAAGGATCCACCCAAGGAGTATATTCAGGTGATACATCTTCAATATGAGTTCCTTGAGGAGCAGCTGTAATTATTCTATAACTACCGCACAATAGAGCAAAATTCATTAGATAGAAATCATCAGGTAACTTTGCTCTTCCTTTTTCAATCTCAAGAACAACCTCTTTAGTTTTGTGAATTTTTAATCCCAGATCATAGTTAACCCTGCGAGCTACTTTAATAAGTACCCCAGGATCAATGACAGAATCAGAACTTATGTTTTTAAGATCTAATTTAATATCCTCAACTAAAGAATCAAATGTTCTATATTTTATTAAATAGTTCATCGTGTTATATTTTGTTTATCTGAAACAATTTGATCAGAAGGAACCTGCATTAAAAATCCAAGATCTTGATAAACTTGCTTTTCAATTTCAGCAAATAAATCATCGGGTATTAAGAAATCTCTTTCTCTAGGATTCGAACATATTTCATTTTCCTCACATGCAAATACAGACATATTTTTTTCAAATATCCCTTCAATTTTTATTTGCTCCCAATCAATGTTAGGAAAATACAAATAACCATTTTGGTACCAGTAGTACAATGTCTTATTATATTTGAAATTACTAGTTTTACTCAAAGAACTATAAGCGGCTGGTGTTGTTCTATATACCTCATTATAACCATCTATGGAAGAAACTGTTCTGATAAATTGACCATATTTACCTTCAAATACTTGAGGTATTTTATCTTCAGTTCTCATTATTTTAATCTTAGTTGTAATACTTGAGCAGCAGCTATCAGTTTTATCAACTTCAACTAAATCCATAGTGATAGGTTTAAACAAACTAGAGAACTTTAAACGCATGTTTAACAATTCTTCTTTCTTAATAAACAACTTAGCATACTTAATAATTATGCTATAGATAAGTCTATCAGTGATAAATGCATCCTGAGATATTGTTTTTGTTGTATTTCTAATACGTGATATACTTTCACCAATAGTTGTCATAGGTCAAATTCATTATAGTTTTCAATGTTTTCCTCAAAAAATTCTTTTGAACGCTTAACAGCAAAATCTTTAATTCTACGTTTTTTCAAAAGATCAGATGGTTTAAATGACATAGGTATTACCTGATATCTATGCCAATCTTCTTTAAATTTTTTTGAAGCTGCTCTTGAAAAATTTCTGCATGCTTCAAATTCCCAGATATCACTATCAATTAAAGTAGATTTATTAGTATGATTTGTAAATATAATTTTACCCAAATGACCATCTGTTCCTAAATTTCTTGCATATACTTCTGTATTAGACTTGATTGATGTACCATAATCTTTTATTTTACAACGATCTATCTTAATCATACCTAAAAATATAGCACCTAATCTTTGAGGTAATTCAATTCCATCCTTTGTATTACATGCTGTTTCCCATAATAATTGATTAGATGCTTTAATTATAGAACTTAATTGAGGATCTGTATATGCTTTATATTGTGGAAAGTGTCTTCTAAATTTTGCAAAGAATGCTTGTGTTGCAATTGCATATCTTTTTCTTTTCCTTCTAGGAGCGTTTAAATCTGGTTTTCGGAAGGTATTATTCATCATATCTAAATTTACAAAATTTATTTAAATAATAAAAGTTTATTTTACAAAAAATCCCTGGTAAACAGGGATCCTTGCTCTGAAGGGAGAAACCAATAAAACCCTAAAGAATTATTCTGTACTTGTCTGTAATATAATGGAATAACATATTTCATCTAGATCACATAAAGATCCTACCCTAATTATGTAACTTGTACCAGGTGTAAGTCCTGTTATGGTTGTAGAATTGGTTTCAACTAATACTTCCTCCCATGTACTAATATCATTAGGTATTACTGGAAGTGTCTGATATTGAACAACGTACCCTTGTAGAGCTGTTGATGTTCCAATCCATGAAATACTAATTTCAGTGGTTGAAGTATTAATTATTAAGTTTGTTGGTGATTGACACATAAATTAAAATTTTTTAAGTAACTCGTATTTTCACTACACTACCTGTTCTGTATAACTCATTAATTAATATTCCTCCAGCAGCAGCAGCAGTATCATCTGCAAAATCAAGAAGTCCTTGAGGAAAACTAATTTTCTTATCAAACATTGCAATATGAGCTTTTGCTTCCTGTAATGTATTACCAGAAGGTTCTTTAACAGGAGCAGATAGAATTAATGCAGTGGTTCCTTGACCAGTACCACAACTAGCTTCAATGATTGTATCATATCCATCAATATCTACATCAGAACCTCCTTGATTTCTATGATTAGGAACTTTAATTTTTATTGGAAGTGCATTATCACCTGTACCAGATGTATCATCCTTTGTTCCACCAAGAACTATTTCTCTATATCTATAACCATGTTTACCACCAAGTACAAATTGAAAATCTGTATCTGTAGAACCCTCACGTCCAATAACACCACTCATAATATGATCTGACCAAGATTGATAACCAATAACAACACTATATTCTGCTGTAGTCATTGTGCCAACTGCTTGACCATTATAATAACCTATAACGACATTACCATGCCTTTGACCATAAAGTAAATTAGCTGTTCCAATTACAGTGTTATGATAAAATAAAGAACTTGTAGAGTTTTTAACGTTTTCAAAACCAATAGCAACGTTCCCACCAGGAGTTGAAGGAAGGTTATACATGTTTCTTACACCAATAATTGTGTTAGTCCAAGAATATACATCCGTCATAGACAAAAGATTCTCATGACCTAAAATTGTGTTATAACCAAATCTTTCTCCATTAGGCATATTATTAGCACCCATAATAAGATTTGTTCCAATTTCAGATGCTGTACTATTGCCGTATTTAGTAGCATTAGCAAATCCAAAAAATACATTCTTCCCTCCTGTAGTAATATCTTGAACAGGGTTCAAACGAGGATTATAAATACCATCTCCATTAACACTGGACGCTGATACTACAAAGTTTTGATACCATCCTTTTACTCCAGTAGCAGCGCTTGTACCATAATGGTATTGTTCTGTTGGTGAAAGTTCATCGTTAACAAGTTTAAGACCATTATTATCACATGTGATAGACATTTGTTTAAGAATGTCAGAACAAGTGATTGCTCTAAAACTTGGGGTACCTGATGAACCACTTGGAGATGCAAAAAATAAATTTTGATTTTGTACCTCAAGATCAAGATCAAATGTTCCACTTGGACTAGTTACTTGTTGATTAGCTAAAGTAAATAACGCTGTAGGAGCATTTAAGTCAATAGTAGTAATTCCTCCTCCTGGAGGTCCATTCTCTCCAATAATTGTATTAGTACAACCAGGATTAGCTAATAGAAGAACTAATTGTTGAAGAATAGAATTCAGTGTTGAACCAGGATTAATTCCAGCTTCATACAGTCCTTCTTCAAGAATTATACAACTAGCATTGTAATATGTATCACATTTATCAGGTGATACACAAGAAGATGAATAAGTACTATTAGTAGTTAATGGTACATCTTTACATCCACATTTTTTGTTATTTTCTTTACATTTGCAACTCATAATATTATAATACTGATACTGTTGATGAAGGTCCACAGCTAGTCAACTGATAGATACCTTGACTTATACTTGTTATTTTCGCATAATAAGTTCCTGTTGATAATCCTGTAAATACATTTGATAAACTAGAACCTAAAACTGATACTGGAAAAGTAAATGATGCAACTTGTACATTAGTAGACGCATTAAACACTGCTACAACATAACCTATTGACGCTGTTGTTATAGGATTTGTAAAATCAACTTGGAACTCACCAGGATTAGGAGATGACACTGTTAAAGCAGGACAAAAAGAACCATTCAAAAAAGAATAACTTTTTGTATTATTACAAGTAATTGTTCCATCTGTAAAACATGCTAACACATCTATTCTGTAGAATATGGTAGGTTTTAAAGAAGGTGATGAACTAATATCAAGTGCATAATTATTACCTCCCATAGCAGGAATAATATTAATACCTGTTACAGTATAATTGTTATTGTATGCATCATATACTTTTATTGTAGCATCTGACCCACTACAGAATGAAAATCCTCCTGGTAAAGGTTGACCACTGAAAGTAATATTTAAAGCAGGTTGATCGTATGTTGCTGTAATATCCCAGATAATATCTTCACAAGTTGAAGTACAGCAATTAGAAATACTATTCTGTAGGTCAAATACAGCAGTTCTAAGATCACATAAAGCTAACCATAGATTAGTAACTGTATCAGCTAAATCTTGTGGTGATGAAACCCAACCTGCAATAGCAGACATTTGTGCTGCTGAATTGCTTGCTTGAGGATCTGAAGGAGTTACACATTGTGCGCCAACAGCAGATATAATTTCACTTGGTGTTCCAGTTGCATTTAAAAGTTCACATACTTTAGTTTCTAAGTTCTGTAAAAATATAGGAATTGGAACATTTAAATCTCCAGTTAAACAACTAATACTCATTGTAGGAAGTTGTGACCCACCTGAAATTTGATTTTCAATTGTATCAACTCTTACCTCAAGGTCATCAATCCGTTGATTAATTGCATCAATTAGAGTTACTAAATTGCAAATCCTATTACCCATTGCAGTAGCATAATCCTTCAACTGCATGGTTGTTTGTAAATTTCCTAAGTAATCTGTATAATGAAAACATTCTGCAACTTCTATTTCACAATCAGGACATCCATTAGCAGGTGTAGTTGTGCTATTATCCTGGTTTATGAGAATACAAAGTTGATCTAAAATAAATTGAACAAGGTCTTTAAAGTTATCAACAGAGGGACAAGCTGGATTAAAACAAGTTAAGTCATACCCAGAAACATTCAAGATATTTAAAATATCACACAGTTCATGTGCTAATCTTGCAGTGACATCTGATATATTATCTCCCTTACAAAGATTTATACAAGGTATATCAGGACCTTGCCAAATAACACAATTAGAACTCACTGGAGTACACCCTTTTTGTGTATTATTATTTTTAATATCTTTCATAGTATTAATTTAATGAATATAAATATAATTTCAAAGTGGATTGTTGTTTATTTTCTGATAATCAACTAATTCCTTTTCTACCCATAATTTTAAAAGATCTTGATAATCACAATAGTTGTTTATACCATAAGCTTTTTCAAGATATAAATTATAATAATTTGTTGAAAACTTTTCTGTTGTTTCAATATAACATTGTTCATCTAAAGAAATTGTAAAATCTTTTACAGGTTCCGAAATTGTTCTTGTTATGACAACAGGTTTTTCAACACAACATTCACAATCATCATATCTTTCAGTAATTGTTACAGTAACTAATTCAGCATCCTCAAGTGCTACATTTTGATCAATAAAAATTGAATAACATTCATCTGGGTATTCTTCAATTTTTATAATACCTCCTTGATATAAAGTTAAATCATTTGTTACTATTAATACTGTATCAGGAGAAATTACAAAAGGTCTTTGTTCAGTGTCAATATTTGCCTTACAGTTTATTAAGAAATTTAAAGGAGGTAAAATTTCTTCACAACTTAAATTCTCAACAAATTCAATGTTTGCAATAACAGCTGATCCCATATTCTGAAAACACTGTTGACAAAATTCATCTGTAGGAGGAGCATTACAAGTAGATTGAACAACATAGATATCTTCAGGATAATTTGCTAAGTCATTCATTCTTACTGTAGCACCTATCGCACTAAGCCAAAAATTCTGGTATTCAGAACTATTACCAGGTCTGACATATCTATAAGTATCTGTTAAACAATTATATAGTGGTACGCAAATAGCTTGTGCCATAGTTAGTTACATTTTTTATTTTTGCAGCATGAACAATCTACATATTCTTTATCAACCTCAACAGTATTTATCGTTGGATTACACATAATTATTTTCATAGTTACTGGTGTAGTATTATCGTAAAATTCTGGATTTCTGGTCCAATAACTAATATATGGGCAATAAGTATCTATAGGAGAAAAATAATAATCCTGTTGTAAAGAATTATCTCTAAATATCCATTTTTCACCATCCCAATAAACAGAGTGATCTCCAGCTGAATAAACAGGTTTATCGTTTAATAAACCTATTGAATTAATACTAACATCTAAAAATCCATATGTAACATCATCAATTACCACTCTTATGCAATCACATTCCTGTTCTCTTACTTCAAAGCATAATGCAGGATATCCTTTTAAAGAAACTACTTTACCAAGGTAAATTGAAAGATCAACATCTGTAGTAATTACTTGTTCTGGATTAAAACAGCTAACTAGTTCATATTTAGGTTTATAACAATCAGAACATTCCGCAAATTCTTTATCAACGTTGACTGGAAATTGTAAAAGAGGGTTAATCGGATTTTCTTGGTTTATTCCAAAAGTCCAACAATCTGTTGGATATTGTTCAAAAGTAAATACTGTGCCTGGTTCAGTTCCTGAAAAACTTGGATCATTAGTAGTTATAACTACAGAAGGATCTGCACAATTATAAAAATTATATCCTGGTAAACAAGAGTCACAATTAGCATAACTATGAGTTACAGTTACTGGAGTAATCTCTCCAATAAATACCTGATCATAAAGAGTTATATAAAAACACGCATCACCATATCCTTCTAATTTTATAACAGTACCCATATACTCAGATAAATCTGTATCTGTAGTTATCTGTAGTTCTCCACTACATTCAATAAGAACATAAAGGCAAGGTATAAATGGTTCTGTTACAGTGCACTTACAACCACCTTTTGCGTCATCTGTTTGTACTTTAGTACATCCTTGTGCACAATTTGGTAAAAATGGATTTGTACCTTTACAATGACCTGTTGTTGGTTCATAAGTATATCCATCAGGACATAATGGTCCTGAAACTATTTCTTTAATACAAATAGATTTACCATCTTGTGGTTTTGTATATCCTGGAGGACAAACCCCACATTCAAAATTTTCAGTTGAATCTAAACCATTACTCCTACCGCTTTGTGTATAACTACTCAAAACACCTGCATTGTCACCAGTTATAAATTTTGCAATAGGAGATGCATTTAATAAATGGTAATCTAAATCTTTTAATTTTTTATAAAATACCTGATTACCAGATGATAAATCATTAGCACCCATGTCTGGAATTATTAAATTCCAGACACCATCTCCTATATCTTGATATATTTTAGAATTTGATCCAGATGAACTACTTGCTAGGTAGGTATAAAAATAATTAATTTCATCTACTTGTAATAAGAAAAATGAATCTGAATTTTCAACCATTGAAATATTAAACGTAGAACCACCATCAATAGAATAATATATTGTAGATGAAGTGGTTCCATTTCTAACAGCAATATATATTCTATTATTTGTTGCTGCAATTGATGTAATTGCAGAATTAGCTTCAATTGGTGCACCTGTGTTTAATGCTGACCAGGTATTCCCACCATCAGTAGTTTTAAATAACTTATCAAATATACCTATGTATCCAACAGCAGGGTTTAGGAAATGAAGTGCTCTTGCAAAAATCGTAGGATCCCCAGGAAGTCCATATATTTGACTTGCTGTTTGAGCAATATTATAAAAGTTTGCTCCTCCATTATTACTTAATGCAATATAATCTCCAGCAATAATTACTTTATTATTGTCAATAAATTTACCAATTGCCCAAGAAACTCCATTAGTACCTAATATAGGATTCCATGTAATTCCTCCATCTGTTGATCTATAAACGCCATCACCATTATTAAATAAGATTAGGACATTATCAATATCATAATTTGGAGCTACCAAAGCATTAATATTTCCAACAGCTAATGTAAAGTTTGGATGAAAATCTGTAAATCCAGTATTAACATCATATGAGAACATTAATGCATTAGAGGGGCTACCTGTTGCAAGAGCATATGCTTTAAATATTGACATTAGTGTTCTTCTAGTTTTGTTTTATTATCTTTTTCTTTAGCAAGTTTATTAATACACTTAGTACATCCTTGCTTTCCATTTGCTAAAACTCTTTTTTGACATCCGCATGTAATAGCAGATCCACAATTTTCACATTTCATAATTTATTGGTTTTTAATTATTTACATGATGAACAGCCACATCCACAAGCAAGTTTATCAAGCTTTTTAATAACATAGTTATACATCTGCATTCCTTGTTCAGGTTTATGGCAGAATTCAACTTGAGCTTTTGCTGCTTTTAGTAATACTGTTAATATTTGAATTTGTTTTATTGCTTCCTGAATTTTTTCATTGTAATCAGGACGCAAATTTAAACAACAAAGAATTTCATTTATTTTAATTAATGCCTTTGTTATTCTTAAATGGTTGTATTCAACATACACTTTATCATTAGGACTAACACTCCATTTAATTACATAAATACCATCTGTAAAATCATTGTGATATGTTTCACAATTTGCTGTTTGTAACCCAATATCACATGCTGATAAATTAACAGTAAAGTTCTGCTCTAGATCCTCTACCACAAAAGGTTCAACAAAACCTGGAGGTGTTATCTCTAAAATAGGGCATTCATAAGGAACAAGTGAATTATAAATACTTGCATCCCTAATATGTATAATTTGTGATACTAATGTATCTGGAACGTCTAAACCTAATTGATGTTTCATATGCTCTAAAATAAAAAACAGGAGAGGAGAGCTTAACTCCCTCTCCTGTTATTATAAGTTAATAGTTGTTTAATCTTCAAAAACTGGTAATACTCTCTCACAAGCATCTGCACAGTTCATAGTTTCCAACTGCACACAGTCAGCACCATTTGCATTCTCCAACCAAGTATTTACAAAATCTTCAAAATCTGTATCAGGAGATTCAACTATAATCTCAAGCAGGTATTGATCATTATCAAACACACCAGTTGGGTTGTTGAAACGCGGTACAGAGTGTTGAATGTAGTATCTGTAGTAACTTGAAGTTCTTGAGATAGTATCAGTTACATCATAACCTTGAGTAATCTCGCGGATACGCAGATCCATTCCAGTATTGAAGAAAGTTTGACCATATGCTTCAGAAAGAATTAACTCTCTTACAATGTTCTCACCAAATCCACTTCCTTGAATAGGAGCACAGGTTTTATTTACACACAATCCAGTGAATGCACAAGGATCACCGTTATAATCAACTTCAGAAGCAAGAACAACAACTGGTTCAAGTTTTGCGATAATTGAATCACTTGGATAGAAAGTGCAATCTCCAAAAGTAGTATCAACATAAGCACCATTTATGATAAGACCTGCAAGTGTATCTGCTGGAGTAGGATTTGCTGGAAGTGCAGTAGTTCCATTGATGTAACCAAGCAGAGTTGCTAAGTTAGCTTCAGAAGAGGTACCATCTCCAAGTTGCAACCAGCTAACACCAGCATCAATGCTGTAAGTAACTTGTACTTGAACAAATGGATTAATCAAAGGACTTCTAAGGAAATTGTAAGCCCACTGAACATAAACCATCAAAGGGTTAACAGCAGTTGGAGTTTCTGGATCTTCACAACAACCAGTGTAAGCATCAGCAGTAAAGTAAGTATTACGTGTCAAGAAACGCAATACAGGTGAACCTTTAATATCAAGACGCATGTAGTATGTTTGACCACACATAAATTGTTTTTCACATGCACCAGGAGTTTCATAGTTCTCAACATTCAAACCAATAGTTACTTGAGTTTGTTGAGGATTACATGGGTCAACACGATAAAACTTACGAACATACTTTGGGTTAATGGTCTTTGATTTTACTGACTCCTTGTATCCACCATGAAATGGACCAATTTTGTCATTGCTATAAATAGATCCTGCTGCAAGCACCAGTGGACATTTGAGAGTAGTAGTACCATCAAGTGTAGCTGGAACTGCCCAGGTATTAGGGTCAACAAAGGTAAATTCTCCCTTTGTTAATGCAGATGTAGTGGTAGCCGCAGTTTTAACGAAGGCATCTGTACCAACGAAAACTTTATTAAAGGCATGATTAAAATAAGACATAAATTTTTGTTTTAAGGGTTATATACAATTAATTCAATATAATTAATATTTACTATTATTCCAAATTTATCCTGACATTTTCTCATCGAGAAGTCGTAATGCAATTTTATCTGTACCGAATGCTTCTAATTGATCCATCCAGTTTTGCATTTTATTATGCTCTTCAACTTGTTCTTTTAAATATTTAAGTGCTAATTCATAAAGCATATGATCACCTTTTTTAAAAGCTTCAGTCGCAAGATCTTTACACTGTTTAGATACTTCAATTTCATGGTCGTAAGAAAGTTTAATTATTTCTGGTAAACCCGAAAATAGTTGCTGCTGCATTGATAATGCAGGTGTTTGAGGTTGAACCCCAAAGGAAAGTAAATATTCTCTTGACCAGTCTGCGTGAGTTAGTTCTTCATTAGAATATTGTTTCCATAATTTTGCAGCACCTTCATATCCTTTATTATTTAACCATAAAGACATTGAAAGATAAAGTCTAGAACTTAATTCCTCTTGTTCTATTCTATAATTCAAATACTTAACACACTCCTCGGATAACAGAAAATTAGGAGCTGCTGTAGGAGGTATTTTTTGAAGTCGAGATATTTTGTGTTCTATCATTTATTTTCTTCTATTTTTTGATTAAGTCTTTGATATTGATTTGTAGATTCAATATCACCTGAAATTATCTGAGCACAAATGTCTATTAAAAGTTCTGTAATATCTTCTTTAAATTCACATTCTATATCTACTGTAGAGGTATTGAAAGTATAAGGATTGACACAATCAAGTATTTGTATTTTCTCTGGTAGTCTATAGTATGTTAAAGTACATTCATCAATACTGAACTCTCCATTTGTATAAATTCTCAGTTTATTATCTACTACTGTAACAACTGTTTCACCCCATTCGTAGTTGGGTTTCTTTAATTCATCATTTAAAATAATATCAATATTTGATTCTTCAACCAAATAAGTTATCATTTTTTTAGGTTTATCACAGCAAGAATTACTTGAAATCAGAGTCACCCTTTTGTATTCCATAAAATCCTCTGGGAGTAACTCTGATTCATAGTAATTTCCACGATTAACAGTAAGTAGTTTTTCAGTTTTAACAAGAACCTGTAAATCATCAATAGATCTAACAGATTGATCATTACCAGGTGTAGCAGTTTTTGGTGCAATCTTTTCTCTACACCAAGTAATCATTCCTTTATTAAATGCTTCAACAATTTGCCAACACTCAATGTTATCATAGTCTTGACTTGATAATTTATTGACTCGTTGTTTTACTTTTAACTGTAACGTATTGTTAAGCATCTAATTAATTAATGACAGGGTTCAACTTTTGCTGGTGAATTAGTTCCACCAACTCTTCCACCTGGCTTAGTTTGTACTTCTAGTTTTGGACTTTTAGTTGGTCCTACACCATTTGAACCAGGTTTAGTTTGTACGGTTGCGGGTTTGTTTTTCATATTATTAACTATTCCATTGTTTTTCAACTTTATTGAGAACATCTCCTAAGATCTGGTCATTGATTGGGTTTTTAAGAAACTCAAGTACATCACTTGCATTTCTACCAAGCATGGCATTACTTTCAGTGTGGTAAATAAAACCATCTGATTTTAAGATAATTATCTTATAAAACAATGCATCTTTAATAACTGATCTTAGTTTTAATGTCTCCATATCTTGTGCAGCAGCATTCAAGAAATCTTGCGATGCTCTGTATGCAGATTTTTCAAAACTAAGCCCATTAATGAAATTATCCATGTTTTCATAAATAACATCATTAGGAGTATCTTTTTTGTATTGTACACTATTGAGATCAACAATTTTAGCAACATACTTCAGTTTAACTGGAGTTTTGTCATACAATTTTTGAAGTTCTGAAAGTGCTTTATTTTTGATTTTCTTCATCTCAGTTTTTGTAGAAACTGTATCAATGAATCTATCAAGGAAAAACTTAGGAGCAACTTGTCTATTTTTAGCATCCTCGTATGATTTTGCTACAAGACTAAATCCACCTGCATCTATAGCATGGAGTTTGATCCTATCAAATACGTTAGCAACTGGATCAAGGAATACAGGATCATTGCCACATCTCAGTGTAATTTTTGACCAAAATTCATCGTTATCTGGTCTTAACAATTTTACTTTATTCCAGAATTGTGGGTCCTCTGGATCTATAACATTGGATGCAATTTCTTTTTCAATTTCAGAAACTGCTTTTCTAATTTCTTTAATTTTTGCCTCCCTTAATTCTTCATCGGGAATTTTTTTAATTTCTGGAGCAAACTCATTGAGACCTGTTAAGTATCTTTTTACACCATTTGCTTCAATACAAGCTAATTGCTCTTCATGATATACATTATCAAAAAGTACTTGGTTAGCTCTTTCAAGTCCCATATTTTGGGAGTTTGTAATAAAAGGTTTAATACTTATTGAACCTGATTTACTTTTAATATTATATTCTGCTACTGTTATCATTTCTTTTTTTGGTTTTTAAAAAATTTGATTAATGGGGGGAATAAACTCCCCCCATTAATACTTGTCGGGTTTAAAAGTTACACACCTGCACGGCAGTGTAATATTAATTAGAACGATCCACCTGTAATAGGGTTTCTCATTACAATTTTCAAAACTTTGGTTGGGTCTTTTACCCAAATTGCTGGCATTGTTTGAGTCATATAAACTCGGTAACCATTGAATTGACCAGAACTTTGGAATCCTTGGTGACGACCCATGTAATCCATTGTTCCGTTTTGGTACCACCATTTCAGTTGATTATCCCATTTAAGTTTCAACAGGAAGATGTTATCATTTGTATTATCAGTAATATCAAAGATAACAAAGTTGTAACTTGAAAGTGGGAAACCATCAATGATTGGGTTCTCAATATCATTTGTGTGAACGTTATCAAATGCAGGGTTAATTACAAACTTAACGTTTGCTAAGAATGGGATCACATAGCTAGTAAATGCAAATCCAAAGTTCAGATCCATTCCTTTACCAGTGATAGCACCAATACCTGCATCACTTGCAGCTTGGATAACCAAACCAGAGTTAACTGCTTCTTTCTTGATAGCTTCATTAACAAGTCTCATACCTCCAAGACCAGTCTGAACAATCAGTTGTCTTTTTGGATCAGGACCAGCAAACTCAACTTTACCATTATAGAAGTTATAAAGCTCTGATCTAAACAAATCAAGGTTAAAACCTGATTTATTATAAATACGTTTGAATGAGTTGTCAAGTTGTTTCCAAAGACCTACAGACAATCTTACATCATCTGGACCATCTTGTTTAACCTTACCACCTTGTCCCCACATCAGATATGTTTCAATATCATTAGAGATTTTAGACAAGTGACGTGCTTCAAGTGTAGTCAAGAAAGTTCTGCTAAGAGAACCATTTGATACTGCTTTTTTGAAGAAGTCTTTACCCATTTTCTTAATGTAAGAATCCAAGTTAGTGATAGAAGGGTCAATGTTCTGGTCAAAGTTTCTCCAGATTTCTGTAACAGGTACAGTACCATCTGCATTCATTCCACCTTTAATCATCATGTCTGCACGTGAACTTACGGAGTAATGTACGTGTGCTTCAGCACCACCCACAAAATTGTAGTACTCACGGAAACCTGATTGAACTTGAAGGTCGGAGAAACGCTCACCATACTCTCCTCTTGCAGAACCTTTTCTGAAGATTTTAGTTCCTGAAGCAAGATATTTGTTATCAAGGAATTTAACACTGTCGTTGTTCACAAGTTGAACTGTGTAAATAAAACCTTCACTACCATAAGGGATGATGTCCTCGCTAGGAACTACATACATCTCAGCACCAGAGTATTTATCATAAGTGATGATATCACCATGACCAAATTCTCTACGTGAAAGTTTTATTTTAAAAGTAGTACCATCAATACCTTTAGTGGTATTACTTGGTTCAATATCTTCCAAAATGTAAGGAAGATCCTGAACTACAGGTACTTGCCATTTATATTCACCACGTGGGTGGTCAACTTCAATGACATTTTTTCCATTAAAATTGGACATTTGGTACAGAGGCATTTCTACCTTTTGTGCCATTGCCCACAAATCAACAGGACCCATATCCATAGGTTCTGATGTTCTCAGCATATTCTGAAGGTGATAAGAATCAACATGTGAAGATGCTTGATAATTTGTATCACGTAGGAATATACCATTGTTTAAAACTGGTGTCATGTTTAAAAAAATTATTAATTGTTTGTTTTATTGTTTACTAAATATTTAAAATTTTCTGGCATTTTTTCATCTGGTTTTAAAAACTTAACTATTTTACCATCTGTTATTTTTTTATAACCTTTTGTAGATTTATTGCCGAGGTGTGCTAAAGACATTTTATTTTTTGTTTCTTCAGACCATTTTTTACCTAAATTGTTTTTATGTCCTTTTCTGGAATCTGAAAATTTTTGTTTTTGTTCTTCATCCCACTTATGATTAAGTGCATATTTGTTACCTATCATTCTTAATTTTAAAAGTTGTTTATTTTCTTCACTTATAAAACCTTTAATGGAACCAGACCCAAAATTAAGAACATTTGCTAATGTTCCAGATTTATCTATTATTTTACCATATAATTCTATAAATTCTTTTTCTTTTTCAATAGCTTGTTCAAAAGTTAAATCTTCTAATATAATCTCAACTTTATACTTTCCAGAATTTTTATTTACAATATTTAACCATAATTTATTACGACGTTTATCTTTAGATCTATTATAAGTTTTTGAAAACTTTCCTAAACCTATATAAAAAACTTGGTTTTTATCTGGTCGTATATGTCTATATATATAATACATTCAATTTAAATTGTTTGCATTTTATTATTTTCTTGCAAAAATGTTAGAAGTTCTCGGAATGCTTCTACGTTGGAATTTTTCTTCTTCAATTATTGGAGAAGATTGTCCTTTACTAGATTGTTCAGTTTTTAACATTTTTACTGTTTTTTCTGTAGAGGTTTTTACCCCTACTTCTTTTATTTTTGATTTGTATCCTTCAGGATCTGAGAGTAACCATAGTGCTTCAGCAATCAATCCATGATTTGGTTCAACAAATTGGTATTTCTCTAACAGGTGTCCTAAAAGATTAGTTTGTTTCCCTGTAATGCTTTGGTATTTAGGTTGGGTTAAACCTTCATATAAGAACTGTTGATTTTTCTTATCTAGTTTAATTCCTCCTAATTCACCTGGTTCAATAACTTCAAATACACTTTGCATGTATTTTTTAGCATGAGCTTCTCTAAGTTTTTGATCTTCAGCTTGCTTTTGAAGTTTTTGATTAACTCTCTCCTCTGCCAAAGCATCCAACTTTGGTTTGAACTTTGAAGCTTTAGATTTAAGTTGATTTAAATCTTTCCAAGATTCAATTTCTTCTTGGATTTCATTATCATCACCAAAATTTGTAGCTTTCAAATATTCTCTAACTATTTTTTCTTGATCTGATTCAACGTCAAGATTCAACTCTCTAGTTTCTTCTACTTCAGATAATACTCTAAAAAGACTTTTTAGATCTTTTCCACCTCTTGCAACATATTCAGCAGCCACTTGAATTTCTTCTGGAAGTGACTCAAAGAATTCTTTAGGTGTAGATTCTTTAATTTGTTTTTCTTTTTCTTTGAAATTTGCTTCAATCAATTCTTGCAGTTCATCTTCTGAGTAATCCTCAATGTCTTTTTCATCTTCAAAAGGAAATAAAACTCCTGATTCAACAAGTTTTTTAATAACTTTTGCTTCTGCTTTTTTAGAACTTGTCTGTTGCTTAATAGGTTCTTCTTTTGTAACTGCAACAGATGCTTCATCAGGATCTATTTCTGCAAGCGTCTCTGTAATTTCTTTAGAATCTGTTTTTTCTTCTGGTAGAATAGGATCATTTACAAATGATGTATCCACACCAGGTTTTTGAAATATCTGGTTTTCTGGAACAATGATATCTTCAGCACTTGGATTCAGAATTGCATCCAGGTCAAGATCAACTTGTTCTATTTTAGTATCTACTTGATTCATAATGTTAATTGGTTTTCAATAATAATATAATTTATTTTTTAGGTTTAAACTTTAATAATTTAAAAAAAATTAAAAAAGGCGGGAGTCATATAGCTAAAATCATTTCTTTTTCTTTGCATCTTGTTTTAATTTACGTTTTGCCATCAACTCTGCACTTGTTTTATTCTCTCTCGCAATCATTAAATTATTATCGCTAATTTGTTTTTTCAACTTTAGATCTTCTCTTTTAAGATCTATTACCTGCTTATCATAGTTTTCTTTTGATATTTGTTTCTGTCTTTCAAGATCCATTGTTTCAGAATACTCTTGTGAAGCTTGAATTCTATCAAGTGCATCAAGATAATCTGAGTTCTGATTTTGATTAAGATCTTGCATAGAACCATAACCAGCAGCTTGAATTTGTCTTTCAATGATACGTGCTTCTCTATCTTTCTGATTTTCAGAAGCTTCAAATTGCATATCTTGAATTTTCTGTTGCTGTTCAAACTCAAGTTGTTTTTGCTGCATTTCATTTTCATGCTGCATTTCTTGCTGTCTTTGTTGTTCAAGTCTATCTTGAGACTCTTTAAGAATTCTAGAAACTTCAGAAATACTTTCAGATTTTATAATATTACCAAGATCATAGATACTAGCACCAGAAGTATTGTTTTCTATCGCAAGTCTTTTTAATTGCTCTAAAACATTTCTATGATTTGCTTTTGTAGAAATAAAAATATTAAGAGATCTCATTAACAATTCTGTTCCATTTATCTCAAATATCTTTTTCTGGTTAGCAGTTGTCATATATTGTAATCTAACACTTGGTTTAGTTGAGTTATAATACTGCGCTAGATCAGTTCTCATTTGATGTACTCTTGGCATCAAGTAATCACTATGTTGTACAAAATACATCTCAGTTTGTGCATAACTTGCATTGAGAGATTGCTGAATACCTGTAGCGGTTTCTGTGGTTATGTTCTGACCCATTCTTTGTGGAGTAATGCCTATAACCTCAAATGCTTGCGTTTTAAAGTAATTGGCAAGCTCTACACGAGACATTAACCTTTGGGTTTGTTCAAGGTTTAATGATTGAAAATGCTGGAAATTTAAAGCATTTTCTGTATTAGTAATTGTAGTATCAAGAGGTAAGATTTGGAAGTTCTTCATCGCCATGTAAGCCTTAGAGAAATTATTTTTACCCCAATCTTCACCCATAGATTTTTTAGGTAATGCATTTTGATCTAGAACAATTATTGTCCCTAATTCGTCAACTAAAATATCTGCAATTTGATTATTTACAATGTTATATCCAATCTGGAATGGTTTCATTAAATCTACCATTGCTGTAGATCTCATGGATCTATCACTGAATACTGACCCTTCTACAGGAAGCTTACACCCATACAAGGTAGAATCACCCTTAAATTGAAATTTAAGTGGTCCTATTTTGTTTTGGTTAATTCCTAAGTAGATTGGATTCATTCCTTCTGGGTTATTTGATCCCCAGAATGAAGGTTTATTAGGTCCTATTTTAATTCCGCCCCAAGTTTGATTTATCCAAATCCACTCAATATGTTCACCAAACACTAAATTCTTTTCATCTTTATTTTTGTACAATGAAGTATCATAAACAGCCTTGTCAGTTATTTTATAATCCTCATCTACAATTGCTTTAATTATTTCACCTTCTTCTGTAATCTTCGTAAGATATCCAACCTTTCTTTGTGATTTCCAATATGCTGTAGTGACACGTAATAAATTAGTGTTACCAACATCCATATAATCTTCACTTTCACTAAGTATCCAGTTTACAATATCTGTAGTTTGATATCTATCATCATAGGTTGACATAAACTGTCTATAACCTAATGAAGGCATATTTGTATTCCAGGAGTGAGATTTAGTTGCATCATAAAAAGTACCATCATTTTGATAACCCCCTATAGCATAACCAGCAGATCTTATTGGGAATATTGATTCTAAGGTTTCTAACTGATCTTGTGTCATTAACCAACCATAGTTGTCAATAACATCAGCAGCAGTCATCATATCAAATTTACCAACCCATTGACTTTCAGATATATATCTCTTATCTGGTGATTTATGGTAAAATACTAATAGTGGGTTCCATAATTCAATCTCATAATCATCATCCATCATTTTAAAATGCCAGAACTCTCTATCAGTAATAAGCATGTCTTTAAATGCTCTTTCTTCAAGTTCTTCCATTTTAAATCTTTCAACATCAATTTGGTGTTGATGATTTGCCCATTCTTCAAATTGTGATCTATAACTTTGTTCGTAAAATTGTTGTATTTCAGGTAAATTTTTGATTGCTTCTGGAGAAATCATTTGTTGCATTTCTTCCTCAGAAGGTTCATAACCAGATTCTTGTAATTGAAATAGAATTTTAGATTGTGCATCTGCAATTAAAGCTTGTTCAACCTCAGCTCTTTTCTTTTCAAGTAATTCATTATATGAAATATCATCAACTGCAATGTAATGAATGTTTGAATTTCTTTTAGCAAACTCAGAAACCAATGTATTTACAACATTAGGAATAATAGGATAAAATTTAAGTTCTAATGCACCATTATCTTCTTCTACTAAATTACTTATAAGATCTGAATATTCTGTATCTGATTCTACTATATAGTCGGTTTTATCAATTATACCCTTTGCCAGTTTATAATTCTTTTGAAGTCTTCTTGCATTTCTTCTGACATGCATTAAACCTCTCCATTCCAGCCAATCCATGTTCCATTGAGTCCACTCCTCATCCTTTTCAATTCTTGGTAGAAATTGAACTGGTTGCGTAAGAGTACCCATCCTATTGTTCTTTTCTACCTTTGCCCCATTCTTGAGCTGTAAACCATTATAAATTTTCACGTTATCTTAAATTTTTAAAAAGAGATCTGTGCGAAGTACTCCTACCAATATGATTAAATGGTAATACCTCTAATTTACTAAATTTTTTTGAATTTTGCAACTTATCATTATCATTTTCAACATGTCGTTTTTTATAACCTTTATTTGCTTGTTGAATTTTAACAAACGCAATGAGTGCTGCAAATGAAACTAACCTATCCACGTTGAGATCTTCTTGATAATTTTTCATTTCTGCAAGCAGCATTTTATCAGGTATTCTCTCAACTCCATAAGTTATTTTTTTAATTTTACCATCATTAAATTCCTCTACCGCTAATTCCTCACGCAGATATTCTACAGCATAACCAAGTAAATTATCTTTAAATAATCTACCCATGTTTCTCCATCCATATTCTTGATAACCATTTGCGCCAGATGCTAAATCTTTTAGAAAAACCATTTGATCTTTTGGTACCAAGTATTTCTGTTTTTTATGTTCAATCATGTATTGTATAAAACTATACACGTTATTTTCTACAATTGTCCATGCATTATACCATTCGATCAAATGTAATAATCTTTCATGCGTTTTATTAATATCATCAAATCTACCACACCAAGCAGCAACTATTTTACCTTCTTCTACGTGTGAAGTAAATCCATCTGGAGTTTTTGTAGTTACTTCTACTGAATTCTTATAGATATAAATAGAACACAATGATTCTGAAGTTGATGTTTTACCAACTGCTACTGGGTCAACTGATGCATAATATAATCCCCATTCAGGATCTTTTAGAGGTCTTTCCCATACTACTATAGATCCTTCCTTATTCTCTGAGGATTTAGGAAATGGAAATTCTGATATTGGTAATTTATCAGTTCCCTTTGCAACTATTTCACCTTTTTCATTTTTATACAAATCAACAAATTCAAATGGATAATCCTTATTATCAATTCTGATTTCTTGAGCTTGAATTAAATGCTGTGGGAATATGGATACGGTTCTATAGTCAAATGCTTCTTTAATGTTTCTTGGATTCTGAGAAACCCTTAACTGATACTGATCGGGTGGTAATTCTTTTTTCCATTTTGCAAATTGCTCATTTAGTGCTTCAAGTGCTTGTTCGACTTGGGAATTACCATATTGATCTATATATGGTAACATAGACCATTGTTCTGGTATAAATAAACCAGATCTTCCTATAGTTCCTTTGTCATCAATTAAATTTGTTTCTACACTGTAGATATCATTTCTATCTGGAAATAAGGTTAATTCTTTAAGTGGATCACACTGATCCAAATCACCCACAGATCCAGCTGCAATAAACATACCTGTAGTAACCATACCAGCTTTTAAAGCAGGTCTCATATAACCATAAGTTTGATCCATTTTAGGAGCAATACCAGCCTCCTCATGAAAGAAGTATTTTACAGGTCCACCAACACCAGTTGTTGCATCCTTTTCAAAAGACATACCTTGTAGAGTACCTTTTAAACCAACTTCCGCTTTCTTGTTATTTTTCCTAACCTCAATCTTTTGTTGCCACATCAAAACCTTATTGGGGTTCATCGGTCTATACCATGCAGTATGCTCATTTAGGAATGCAGCATATTCATTGAAGAATCTCCAAGTACCTTTTTCATTTATATAATCTTTTAGGTTAGCACCAATTTTTAATGTTACCCCTTCTTCAAACCATAATTGATTTATTAATTTACCTGCATGGTAATAACTGGATGCAAACTGACGTTTCTTTAGAATACTACAGTGTTTATAATGTAACTCTGCTAAAGTTTCATAGAGTGCCATATGATACTGACCATCACGTACTTTAGCAAAACCAAATTTTTGTTCCTCTTTGTCAAAGATTGGTAGAAAATTTAACCACATATAATAATCTCTAGGAATATACCAGGTTTCTCTATCATCTCTAAAAATTACTCCTTTTCTGCATTTTGATTTTTGGTCATCCCAGTATTTTAAATAATCCTTGGTATTTTTTGGTGTTTCGGAATAAAAACCATCCCTATTGAAATTACGTGCTTGTTCATTAAACAAGAGACTAATCTCATTAAAGTTATAATAACCTGGTTCTCTAAATAATGGTTTTACGAAGTTTTTAAGATCTTCTTTGTTCTTAAACCCTTCGTAATCCCATTTACCACCCGAAAATGAAGGGATAATTATTTCTTCCATCTACTTATTGATTTTTGAAGTTGTCCAAAAAGATAACCTTGCAAATATGCATATGCTTCCTCTGAACCATTATTAAACTGTAAACCTCTACTACTCATCAGAACTGCAATAACATGGAGCATTTCATGCGCCATATCATCATAATCTGATGAGGAACCATTTTGATAATAGTAAAATCTAACAAAAATTGGTGATTGAGGATTATACCATATTGTTTGTGCATTTGCAGTATCTGGTGTACATGGTTCTAATATAAACTTTTTAGTTTCTGGATTTATATCCTTACCTGTAACAAGTTTATGTTGTACCATACTTTTCCAATATTGCTCATCAGTTTGATTAAAACTGAAACAAATTTTTTTTCTGTAGAGTGGAACATCCACTATAATAAATTTATTTTTTATTGTTTTTTTCATATTTGGTCATATGCTAAAGATTGATCACCGCGAACAACACTTGCTTGTTCATCTTTTAAATCACTATAAATTCCTTTATAGCTTTGTCTAACATCATTAAACTGTTTTGCTAAAGAAAGTATTTGAGTAACATTACCATCTTTTCCATCTCTAAACTTCGTAGTGTTTAAATAATCTGCCATGTTATCAAGTGCTTTCTTAATAGCATAATATGCTCTAGAGGTCTCAGTTTCAAATAATTTATTACAAACTTCAATTGCTCTTTGAATGACAGGTTCATCTAATGAAAAATCAATATCTAATTCTTCAATAATCAACTCTTCTTTATCTTCTTCTGTCATATGAAAGAATGGATTATTTTCTTCAGTCTGAGATGTCATGTAGAAAATATACTGATAAACTTTAAGGTAATCATCAGGATATTCTTCCATAATTGCCTTTAATGACTTTAAAGTATAACAATGTTCTGTAGGTATTACCTTACTATTTTGTATGTCAAAAAGTTTAATCATTTCTTTAAATGTTTTATTACTGCAATTACTTCATTTTTCAAATAAGGTAACTCATAATGAACTATATCTTCAATTATTGGATTATTATTTTCGTCGTAAATATACAATTTATTTCCATATTGATCTTCTCCTTCTGATTTAAAAATTATATGGTCTAAGATAAGTTTACCAGGCTTAAGTTTTGGGTTATGCTTTAGAATCATGTACATGTACAAACTTAACTGTAATGCATAATGCCAATAATTAGCGTCAGGTATATGAGTTAATGGCTCAAGCATGCACTTTTTAATCCCATCCCAACTCGTATAAGAATCTATTTTAATCTCTTTATTTGTTTTAAAGTCATATATATCAACTATTCCATTTATAACTTCAACCCTATCAGATTGACCACAAATACCAGCAGATTTTAAATAAACAAAATGTTCTGGGTATATACCATCTGATAGTTTCTGTTCAGGGGCATATTTAAGTCCATTCTTCACAATTGGTTTTATAATTGGAAGTACAACATCCTTTTTTGTTATAGTAGAAAATTCAAGGATATCAGATTCTCTTTGATTATGATACCACGTACCAGTTGCCATAGATCTTTCTGATTCAGCTCTCCAAATTGCAATTATCTCATCTGGTTTTAAACCATACCATTTAGATTTTTTATTTTTAGAGCATTTATCTGCTATCGCAGCCTCATCAAATTTTTCTTTAAATTTTGAAACTACTGACGTTACACTGGTCCATTCTATGTTTTCAGAATCATTAGAACTAGTGTACTTATGTTTTATTGGTTCAAATATTACGCTCATTTAATTTAATTAATATTAAGTCATATGCTAAATTCCTAGAACTTTCATCACTAGAATCTATCATTTTTAAAATTGTTTCTTTTTCATGTTTTTCAAAAGAAGAAGATTGTAAAAAGTGTTTAAATGCCTCTCTTTTAAAAAGATCCTCGAAATTTTTATAACCTTTTTCTCCCGTGTATATTACCATTTTCTTAATTGTATATTCATAATCAATTATTTCCTTACTGATTGTTGTCCAATGTTTTATTTAATTTATCTTCTTCATCTTCTGTTAAAACGGCTTTCCATTTATCTACTGGACAATCTGAAGATAAAGATCTGAGTTTGAATTTTAAACTGCAACCACACTTTCCACAACAAGGTTGTGTATTTGGCATTGCACACTTCTCTCCAGTTTTATCTATGAACTCACATCCTTTACAGATTTCTAATCTCTCGTTATAAATCTCTTCAATATGTTCCTTCTTGAACATCGCGTTCTTGATCCCCTCCAGAATCTTCTCCCGATTTTTCCAAATATTTGTAATATTGTTTTCCATATCGTTGTTTTAATTTCTCCTGGTCTTTCCTATAAAGAGTATCATTTTTAGATAGTATTTCTCTAAGTATTTCTAACTCTTTTTTTAGTTTATTATACCTACTATACTTTTCAAATGAGTCTCCTTTTGATTCATAGAACTTTATTTTATCTTGTATGAAAAGTATCTTTTGTAAAAGTTTTTTTCTACGAATTTTAAAAGATCCTAAACCAGAAACATTTATCTCAGCATCTTTTTTATCTTCCAATGCTTTTCTAACGTGCAACCAGTAAAAATCAAGTAGATCTTTAACAAGCTCACAGTTTGAGTTTAGTTGATTAATGTTCTCATCAACTATTTGTTTGCTCTTTTTCGGTGTCAACTCTTATGCATTTATAGTTTAATAAAATATTACCAGAGGTTTGTATATTCATGTCTGGATTTAATTTAATTCTCTTTCTGTTTTTATTAATCTTTGTAATTAGATTTTTCTTTTCATTTTTCGTTAGTGAATTTCTTACAGATTGATCGCTACTAAATATTTTTTGTTTAGTAGCGATCATACAAAAATCTGTAATTTCTTTCTCCCCTGAAAGGGCTAAAAGAGTCAAACAATTTAAATCTAGATCAGATACACTTATCTTATTAAAATTACAATGCATACTTATTTGGAATTTTACAATATCCCAAAGATTCATTCTAATTTTTTTAGTTACCTGATTTACTATTGCCATCTTGTTGATTGGATTTTTCTTCTGTACCAGTAAGTTCTGCATACTTTTGCATTGCAATATACTTATCTCGTCTCAGCATTTCTATTTCTGTAGCCATTCTTTCAAATTCAAGTTGAAGTTTTAAAAATGGGATTTGTTCCTCGTAGAATTTTTTAATTCTTTCTCTTTGTTCTTTTATTTGATTGTTATCCATTGAATGTAAGGTATTTTACAGTTAACATTTGAGCTTTAAGAATTTCTTGAATTGCGTCTTCAAGAACAAATCTTTTAATTAGAAAAGAATCATAATCACTAACATCATTAAGTGTTTTAAATGTTTGAGATCTTTCCTTACTTACTTCCATTACTAAATCAGCAAGCTCTGCACAAAGTTCTTTTGCTCTATGTACTTTAGGATCCCCAGATGGATTAAAGGTTAATCCTACAAGCTTCTCACCAAATGTCATAGTCCTATTGGTTTGGGTATCTGGTTGTGATTGGTTATTTTGTTCCATTGTTATATTCATATTGTTTATTGATATTACAATACAAATATACGTCAAAAGTTTAAACTTCCAAAATTTAAAATAAAAAATCCAGAAAATTTTCTGGATTTAAACTTTAAATATTTATAGTAGTGTTATTGCCTTTTACTTGAGGTACCTCTTATAAAACCTGTAATCTCCGCAAGATTAGATGTGATTGTGCTAAGGTGATTGAATATGATATCAATTTTTGATTCTAACTTCTGGTAAGAATTAATGTTGTCATTTCTTACCTCATTAATCCGATCGTGGAGATTAATTTCTCTCTTTTCAAAATCTTTTTTGTTTTCTTCAAGAGCTTCCATTACAGATTTATTAGATTCATTGTGTTTTTTTTCTAGCTCATCCACGTGAATATAAAGTTTATCTAATTGACGTTTTAATCTGAAATAAAACCCTAGTAGTGACGCTACAGCAATAGTAAGTGCAATTACATCTTTTAGTTCAAAGATTATGGAATTAATGTTCATAAAAATAAAAAAATAGTATATAGTAATATAACAATTTTTTTATAAAAAATTACAAAATAATTTCAGTAACAACTACATAAACTAATGTAGCTGACACTATAATTGTTGTAAACTTAAATACCTTAACCTGTACCCCAAGCTTGTAGTTATCTAATTTATATGCCCTATTATCTTTTTTCAGGGTTTCATTTTCTTTTCTTATAAATTCAGTCTGTGAAATTATTTTAAGATTTTCATCTTCTTGAAATCTAAGATCAGCTTTTAAAGAAGTATTAATAGCAAGTAAATCTTTATTTCTGTCTTCAAGTTCTCTAGCAATCCAGTACATAGTTACAGCATCTTCCCTATATTGTTCCTTCCATAGCATTTTTTCAAGAGTAATTCTTTCCTGAAATTCATTCAGGAAAACACCTTCCTCTTGTAAGTACTTAATTCTTTTAGGAGGTTCAGAAAGGGGCGGATTCTTGGGTGCTGAACTCTTTTGTCCAGATGCTATCTTTATAAGCATTAGGAGCAAGACGCAAAGCATTAATTTTATCTTTTGTTGCATTTCGTAATGTATTTAAATTGTTATTCAAAGTTTTAATTCTTTCGGTTCTCAGACTGTCTTTGTAAAGAAAAATAAGTTCTTCCTTTTCTCTATTGTGTCTACGCATCATTATAGTATCCCTCCTGGCAATTACTTGATTGTATTGTTGTTCAATCAGTAATTGTTGTTTTTGCATTCTATAATTATGAATAAATATTCCCAATACTATAAGCAATACCACCACTATAGCAGTGGAAATTATGTGTTTAGTTTTCATTTATGTGATCTGTTATTGAGTGTATTGTTGAAAGCGGTCTAAACATTTTATAAACTCCATCTCCTTCATTGCTTCCTTTCATATTTGTATTTCCCTCGTTTGTTATAATCATTGATTCATTTAGAAATCCATCAAAGAATCCTGTGTGACCAATTCTTTTTAATCTTGGGTAATATAATGTGAAAACATCAGCTCTTTCAGGTTGTTTAATTATTTTACCATTTCTATATTTAAAATTCTTTTTGTTCTCTGCTGTAGGGGACCATGCTGTTATATTATTTTCAACTCCTGCTTTATCAAGACAAAAGTGAACATAGGCAGCACACCATGCATAACCAGGTCCTAAATTTACAGATCTTAAAAACTCTTCAACTTCTTTACCATCATTCTTACCTGTCTTTTCCCTAACTCCTACATAAGAGTTATATACTTTTATTACTTCTTCCCTTTTGGATTTTTTCGTAACTGATTTAGGTTTTGGTGGTTTATATTCATATTCACCATTATCAATTACTGAAATATTTCCTATAGTGGGTTCATCTACACGTATTGTGCAAGAATGAAACAATAAAGCAATAAGAGCAATAAAGAATAAATAGGTATGAAAAGTAGTTTTAACCATGTTGGTGTGTATTGATAAATGTCTTTTATGTCTTTATTATCTGTATAATATTTTCTAAACCATCCTCTATGATATAAGTTTATAACCAAGTTTACCACCCCAACACCTAGAATCAAATTATATGCTGCAATTATTGGAGCAGAAATTAAACCAGGTGCATACACACCTGATTCATTTCCAAATACATTTACTATGGTGTAGGTAGTTATTCCTATGATAAGTATGAGGACTGGCGGCAGCCATGCAATATCATATAACAACAACCATTTTTTTATTTTCTTCATAGATAAATTTGATTTTCTGAAATCCAAACTGTTCTAGCTAAACGTTCTTCTTCTGCTCTAGAGTCATTTGCATAATCTGCATACCTTGTTACTTTGGTAACGTATCCAATTCTTTCGATCTTTTGTGCAATACACTCTTCATGCGTAAGTAATTTCTTAATAATAATTCCATCAGAACTCAATCCTAAGATCGCACCAGAATAATTAAAAGTTGTTTTTCTTGTTGCAGGATCTGTAGATGCAGCAACATTGATTAGTATATGATCACAATCATACTTCAGGTATTCATCAGCTGGAGTACCATCAAGCATGTTTGTAATTGTAAAATCTAGTCTAGGTGAAGACTCACATACAGTAGCTACAAAGTTTCCATTGAATCTCGGATTCAATGGAGCAATGTAAGTACAGGTCCCATCAAGCATACCATACTGAAGTTTAACTCCATTATTAGTAGATTCTACTTTTACCTTCAATGTTGGTCCTACTGGTGTTAATGTCATTTTTGAATTCAGCATGTTAAATAAATTTTATTGTGTTTGTATCAAGGTCAAGTTCAACTTCATTAGTCCATTCTTTCTGACCCATTGGACTATTGATAAAAAATAATCTCATTTTACAACCTGGTTGTACAGTAAATGTGTGTGTTGCCACATCATATCCTGGGAATTGTCCATAAACAATATTAACTTTTTCAGCTTCTGGAGCAGTAAGAGCAAAGTGTTTAAGTCTTGGAATGTAATTAGGTTTCTGTAGATTAGGTGCTACACATTCCCACTTGCCACCAGTACTATCAATCATTTGCCAACTAATTGCAAAGTTAGAACTTGATTCAGGACTAAAAGGCATCCTCCACTGTGATACTGTATTCTGAGAAAGGAAATCCTTATAATATAACTTTTCAATAAAAGTATGATTAAAAATCTCAGTACCTTCCTTAGTAACAAAAGCATTGATAGAACTAAATTCTTTTAATTTTGCTTTTCTAACAAAGTACCTGTACTTACCAAAGTTAATATCATAACCTCCATTATGAGGTTTTGCAATAAAGTCTGTACCACTGAGTAATTCAGTGCCAATCAAAATATCTTCATCAAAAAGAGACTCTGCACCAAAATCTTTTGGAATGGTTGCAGTTATCTTTCTAGACCCAATCAATCTATTGTTTTGTATGACAGGGACAGAAATCTGAGTTGTTGTCTCAAAGGTCATTCCACACATAACATAATCCGAAAGGAATGCGTTATCTAGGTGAATACCAACAAGTTCTGGTGTATATGTAAGTTTATTCATTTAATGTATGTTTTCATTCAAAGGTAATTAAAAAAACTTGAATAACAAAATAATTTCCAATTATTCTGGTGGAAATAAAATATCAAGTTGCTGAAACGTAAGATTAGTAAGTCCTAAATAGTTCTTAAGTTCTACTGACGTAGAAAACGTCAAACCATCTACAACAGTGTCATTTACATGTAAAAAGATGATCTGTCTATCATGAGTAATCAAATGAACTTGAGTACTAGTAATGATATTTATGTAAGCATAATCTTCTTTATTTATTATCATGGTCTTAAACGCATTATGTAATATCCTAGAAAAATAAAAGAATCTGAAGCACTTGCTGGATTAGCAGTAAAAAACAAATACTGAGTAACCGTCCAGTCAATAGAGCTACTTACTCCTTGAACAGTTGTTAGTATATCATCACTTGCAATGTTAGATGATGTTACATATCCATGTGTAGTTGCTCCTCTAACAAAAAAATCTCTTTTCATTTGTCCAATAGGATTTGTTGTTGCTAAAGTTGTAGATGCTAATAAAGCTGCACCAACTAAAGTATTAGCATTATTAACATAAATACCCATAGAACAAGTAGAGTTTGTTCCAGTATTCCTTCTAAGTCTTTGTCTGACTAATATTCCATCACCATTTTGAAAAGTATTTGCTGGGATAGTAACTGTAGCTAAAGCATTGACACCTGTAGAACTAACAGGTAGGTTAACCTCAGTAAAGTCAGTCCATATTTTAGTAGAACTTCCTGTATAAGCTACAGTAAAGTTAGGATAGGTTCCTGTTACTGAAATATTAGCTCCAGCATTAATAACAACAGTTTGATCTGGTGCAGTATTAGTAATAACAATTGTACCTGTACCTGTAATAGGATTCGTACCAGACAACCCAATCCCAGTTCCTGCTGTGAATCCTACAGAAGTAACAGTACCAACTGACCAGGATCTATCAGCAGATAAATCAAAACTAGTACCATTTATAGTCAATGTCCTAGTTAATGGCACACCACCTAAGCCAGATAAAGAATAAACTGGAATGTTTAATACATTACTACCAAAAGTTGCTGCTCCACTAGACCCAACTGTAGTTAGGGAGATAGGGTCCTGTTTTGAATTAAAAGTAACCCAATCTAAATTAGTAAGATACCCACTCACTAATGCTGTAGCAGCAGGCATAGAAATATTAGGTGTGGCTCCACCAGAACTGGCAAGAGGAAGAGTTGCGGTTACAGCACTAACTCCGCCGCCCCCACCTGTTAATGTTTTAATTTTTCCATCTGGACCATGAATTACAATAAACCCAGGTCCAAACATATTTCCATTTATGTCAACAACTTGCATCATGATATATATCCATAAACTTCATAATCTGTACTAGCAGCAGTTGTAGTAATAACCAAAGAGTCCCCGTTTTTGAGACCATAAGGAGTACTATCAGTAAGAACATCCCCAGCAGCTAAAGTAAAACTATAAATCTTTTTAGTACCAGAAGCCCTAACCAATTCTAATGTAACAGTATTAACACTAGTAGAGGTTACCCTAATAAAACTAATACTAGCTCCACTATTAGGATTACTAACTGTAACAATAGTATTTGCACCAGGAGCAAGCACTCCTTCACTAATTATTGTATTATTCATATATAGAATATACAAAAAATTTTTAAAAAATAAATTTTATTGTATGTTTTGCTTTGGAGGGGGTCATATATGTGACCTCCCCCCTCTCTTAAATATTCGGGGCTACCCCCTAGCAAAAATCACCAAGGAAACAACCTATTAGGATAGAACATATCAAGGAAAATGTTTTGAAGAAATTTTTGTTTGGAACTCATCATTGAACTGAAATCAATGTCATGAGCACAACACAACAACGTAAAACACGTATTGATCTTGAGGTGGTTGCACCTCAAGAGTTAATCAAGATCCAACAGAAACTTAATACTTGGCACACAACCAAGACACTTGTTAAGTTTGAGACCCAACCATTAGCAGATGGTAGGATCCTGTTCAAGATCATCAGAGTACAAGAGGGTTAAACCTCTTTGTTGTGTTTGACAGGAATGCAATGACATTATATTCGTTTGGAACTCAATACTGTAAATAAATAAATATTATGAAACGTTTCAATTTAACAGCAGCAATCATTTGTGGAGTGAGTTGTATTTATTACATGCTTGCATTCTGCAACAATCCACAACAGTTCACTGAGAACAGTGAGATGCATGTCACATTGTTCATGACATGTATCACGGGACTGTTATTCTTCAGCATGTCTGCATTACTTGATGATGCAAGAGAACAGATAAGTGAGAAGAATGATATAATCTTAGGTCTTCACAAGAGACTGAGAGATAAGGGGTAAAACCCTTTGAATATTATGTTTGGAACTCATTAATGTTAATAAATTAAATATTTAATCCAATGGTAGAAACAATTCAAAACACCAGTAAAGTGCCAACCAAAGTTGTAGCACGTAAAGCAAAAGAACTCAACGTACTAACAATCCTGAGTATCAAACATGCAGGACCACGTTCAACCAAAAGTGTTAAAGCACTGGTTGTCATGGAGATAACCATGAAGTTCACTGACGAAGAAATGAATAAATACAAAAGAAAGGGGTAACTCCCCTTTTTTTTAAATCTTTTAACCCATGTTAAAAATACAATTAGTTGTTAATGACATTATGGTCTATCAAGTCATGGGTGAAACACCTGAGACCAAACTCAAAGCAATTGAGTTAATTATTGATGAATTAAAACTCATGAAGAGCACAGAACTCTTAAAACTTAGCAAGATTGGAGAGACATAGTTCTCTCCTTTCTTTTAATTATGTTTGGAACTCATTATGGATAATAATCATTAATACATACACACATGAAAACAGTTTTAAGTTTAAAGCCAGCAGGTTCATTCCTTAAAGACCGTAAGGTTGACGGAGTAACAACACGTGACCGTAGATACCGTTATGAGGTTCACGGAGAGAGTTCTGCTATAGAACAATACAAACAGGATATTGAACGTACCTCTGATGAAGGAGATAAGATCTTCCCACAGGGTGAGGAACGTGAAGGTAAACTGTTGTATTACACCTGGGAACCAATTCCTAATGGTGTCAAATTGATCCGTAATGAAAGGAGCAAATCCTGGTATGCAGATCTTGAAGACATGGATACCATGAACAAGATGCTGAAGAAATACGGAGAGATCGGTAAACTCATGGGGATTAAAGAGTTTAAGAAAACATTCATCCCAAAGGTTGAGGAAGAACAAGAAGAAACAACCGATCTTGAGAATGAATAAAAAGTGGGGAGCAATCCCCCTTTTTATTTTTATATTTGGAACTCTTTAGTGATATTACATTTTTCCTTAAATCATAGACAGAAGACATAAGACATTATACTCACTGACAAAATGACAAAAGTGAGTAAATACTGGTATTCCAGTGGTGAGCAATCAGCACTTCACAATATCAACTCTGACAACATGTCAGTTTTATATTTGGAACTCTGTAGTGGTCTTAAGTTTCGTGAATATACAATGACACAAACCATTAGGGATATAGAGTAATATCACTAATCATGTAAAAGAATACTCTAATACACACATAAACATTTTAAAATTTACATCAAATGAAATTGAGATTTTTAAACAGCTACAGAGCATCGGAGATGACACCTGAAGGTAGAATCACCAAAACCCGTTTCCGTTATGCGGTAACACAAGCTACTGAGGAAGAACGTGCTATGTTCAAAAAATGGAAAACCCAAGATGGTGAGGATTACTATCGTGAGGAGAAGGGTTTACCAATCCATGTAACTTCGGTATTTTATGCAAATGAAATTACCATGAGAGGTTACAAAAGAGAGGACAACACTGTTGGGTTCAGCATTGATGACAGCAATGTAGACAAGATCACCAGCATGATGTCAGAGTTTGGAAGTAATCCTGCAATAGCAACAGAACTTGCAAAGATGGCAATTGCAGAGAGATCTAAAGGTATGGCACTTGACATTGAGAAAATCAATGATAAGAATGCTGAACCTGAGAACAATGCTCCTGAACATGCACATGCAGGAACTGATGGTGAAGGACTTGAAGGAGAATAACCAGGGGTGGTTAGATAGTTAGTTGGATAAGAATGGTAGTGTTGTAATGACACTACCATTTTTTATTTATCTACCTTAACCCTTTAACTCTTTTACTCTTTTACTCTTATTTGATTGACTCATATCATTATTTTTAAAAAGTTATTAACAAATGATGCTAATTATTTGGAAATGTCAAAATTATTCACTAACTTTGTAAA
>Ga0315900_10001635_pt1 | contig 35684 bp, 30 predicted proteins | sample LakEriMetagenome_FD_203521 | JGI IMG/M metagenome (GOLD analysis project Ga0315900, IMG submission 203521) | Freshwater fungal communities from buoy surface, Lake Erie, Ohio, United States - Buoy 12 MA114 | ecosystem: Environmental > Aquatic > Freshwater > Lake > Lake biofilm | place: USA: Lake...
GCCCGTCTCGTAATAGCCCGGGAAATGCTCGAGATAGGCCTTGCGAAAGCGCCCCTCGGCATTCCAGAGGGTGGGCAGCGTGCCGGGCGGCAGCGGCAGGCGGATCGCGACCGCCCCGAGCGTGCCGGGCGGCAGGGGATGCCCGCCCTCGTCCAGCACCTGCACGTCATAGCCCGGCAGCGCGACCGAGGGCGAGCCGAGCTTGACCGGCAGCGCCTCGATCCCGAGCGGGTTGGCGGCGATGGGCCAGCCCGTCTCGGTCTGCCACCAGTGGTCGATGACCGGCACCTTCAGATGCCGCTCGGCCCATTGCACGGTGTCGGGGTCCGCCCGCTCGCCGGCCAGATAGAGCGCGCGCAGGCAGCGGGTGTCGTGGCGCCGGAGCAAAAGCCCCTCGGGATCCTCGCGCTTGATCGCGCGGAAGGCCGTGGGCGCGGTGAAGAAGGACGCGACCTTGTGCTCGGCGATCACCCGCCAGAAGGTGCCCGCATCGGGCGTGCCGACCGGCTTGCCCTCGAACAGCACCGTCGTGTTGCCGTGGATGAGGGGGCCGTAGCAGATGTAGGAATGCCCCACGACCCAGCCCACGTCGGAGGCCGCCCAGAAGACCTCGCCGGGGCGCACGCCATAGACGTTGTGCATCGACCAGTGCAGCGCCACGAGGTGCCCGGCCGTCGGGCGCACGACGCCCTTGGGCTGGCCCGTCGTGCCCGAGGTATAGAGGATATAGGCCGGATGGTCGCCCGAGACGGGCACGCATGGGGCGGGGGCGGCGCCGGCCTGAAAATCGGTCCACTCATGATCGCGCCCGGCGACGAGGGTCGCAACCTCTTGCGGGCGCTGGAGGATCACGCAGAAATCGGGCTTGTGCGCCGCGATCTCGATCGCGGCATCAAGCAGCGGCTTGTAGCGCACCACCCGCCCGGGCTCGAGCCCGCAGGACGCCGCGATGATGGCCTTGGGCGTCGCATCGTCGATCCGCACCGCCAGTTCGGGCGCCGCGAAGCCGCCGAAGACGACCGAGTGGATCGCCCCGATCCGCGCGCAGGCCAGCATCGCTACCAGCGCCTCGGGCACCATCGGCATGTAGATGATGACGCGGTCGCCCTTCGCGATGCCGCGCGCCGAGAGCGCGCCCGCAAGGCGCGCGACGCGCTCGAGCAATTCGGCATAGGTGATCCTTGCCACCGTCCCGGTGATCGGGCTGTCGTGGATGATCGCGACCTGATCGGCGCGTCCGCCCGCCACATGGCGGTCGAGCGCGTTCCAGCAGGTGTTCACCTCGGCGTCGCGGAACCATTCGTAAATGGGCGCACGCTCGGCCCAGAGCGCGCGCGAGGGCGGGCGCACCCAGTCGATCGCCTGCGCGGCCTGCATCCAGAACCCCTCGGGGTCGGCCTTCCAACCCGCATAGACATCCCTGTAGCCCATGGTGCCCTCCTGTCTGGCATTTTTTACGCCGCGCGCCCCTGACAGGCAAGCGTGGCCCTAGCGCGCGAGGTCCGCGATGACCCCTTCCATGAAGCGCCAGCCCGCCTCGAACTCGGCCACGGTCAGGAACTCGTCGGGCTGATGGGCCTGCGCGATGTCGCCGGGCCCGCAGACGACGGTGGAATGGCCGACCGCCTGGAACTGCCCGGCCTCGGTGCCGTAGCTCACCACATGGGTGCCGTTGTCGCCGGTGATCCGGCGCGCCAGCGTCTCGGCCGCGCCGCGATCCTCGGGCACGAGGGCGGGCACGGCGAATGCGCGTTCGATGGTGATGCGCGCATCGATGTGCACCGCCGCCATCTTGGCCGAGAGGGTCGCGGCCTCGGCCTCGAACCGCGCGACCCACTCCTCGACCGCCTCGCCCGGGACGGCGCGGACCTCGATGAAGAAGCGGCAGTCGCGGGCGGTGATGTTGTGGGCGGTGCCGCCCTCGATCCGGCCGACATGCAGCGTCGTCCAGGGCGGCACGAAGGCGGCGGCGAGGGGGCCGGGCGGGCGGGCCGCGTTCTCGGCGTTGCGGGCGTTCGCCCAGTCGATCAGCCGCGCCCCCTCCATGATCGCGCTGACGCCCTGGTGGAGGAGCGAGGAATGAACCTCGTGGCCGCGCAGATGCACCGCAAGGCCCGCCCCGCCCTTGTGGCCGGTGACGACGCGCATCGATGTCGGCTCGCCCACGATCACGGCGGCGGGGCGGGGCAGCGCGCCCGTCATCGCGCGCACGAGGTCGATGACGGCCATGCAGCCCACCTCCTCGTCGCAGGAGAGCGCGAGCGCGAGCGGCCGCTTCAGCGGCGCCTGCCGCGCCGCCACCAGCGCCGCGATGGCCAGGGCCACGAACCCCTTCATGTCGCAGGTGCCGCGGCCGTAAAGCCTGCCGTCGCGTTCGACGACGCGCCAGGGGTCGGTCGTCCAGGGCTGGCCATCGACGGGGACGACATCGGAGTGGCCCGACAGCACGGTGCCGCCCGCGACCTCGGGGCCGGTGGTGGCATAAAGCTGGGCCTTGGTCCCGCAGGGCGCGGGGATGCGCACCGTCGCGATGCCATGCCCGCCGAGAAACGCCTCGACCCAGTCGATCAGGGGCAGGTTCGAGTCGCGGCTGACGGTCGGAAAGGCCACGAGGGCATCGAGAACGCGCCGCGCGGTCGCAAGATCCATGAACGTTCCCCCTGCAGATGCCGACGCCCGATCTAGGGCCGAGGGGGCGCGGGGCGTCAACCGCCAATCGGGCGGTCCCGTCACGGATCGGGCGAAATCGCGGCAAAATCCGTTTGACTCCGTCCCGAGGGACGCGCGAACATCAACGCATTGTTAACCGGTTCGCGCCCGTGCGGACGTGCATTTGACGGTGATCTTTCATCATGGCCCAGACGCGCGTGAACCCCACGCTTGCCGGTGACCAGACGACGCTGACCGGCGGCGGACAGCGCACCATCGTCGAGATCCCGCGCCTGGCACGCTTTCGCCCGCAATCGCCCTACGATCCGGCCTTCGGCTGGTACCTCGTCTATGTCGAGGCCGGCAAGATCTTCGCGCAGGGCCTCCATCAGGATGGCACGCGCTCATCGATGGGCACCGTGGCGCAGGCCTGGCCGAAGATCGAGCTGTCGGGCTATGATTTCAGCGGCAAGGGCACGGCGCCCGCCGGTGTCGATACCTTCCTCGCCCCGAACATCACGGTCAGCGCGACGGGCTTCATCCATGTGAGCTTTCTGGGCCGCAACGCGGCCGGTGAGCATGCCGTCTATGTGATCCGCATCGACCCTTACGAATTCCCGGCCCGGATCCAGAACGTCATCACCCCGCTCTGCGTCGCCGAGGCGGCCCCCGTGGCGCCGGCGACCATCGATACCGACGGCGATCGGGGCAGCATCACCGCCTATGTCAACCGCGACGGCAACCTCGTGTTGATGCGGATCACGGCGGACGGCACTGTCAGCTCTGCTGTTAAGGATGAGGCCGGCGCCGACACGACGCTTGCCATTACCCGCAACGGTACGCAGATCGTCGTTGTCCACACGTCTGATTTCGAGGTCGTGGTCGAGCGCTACGACGCCTCCACCCTTGCCCAGATCGGCACCGACATCGAGATCACGCGCCCGGCGGATGTCGTGAACTCCACGATCATCGGCGACCAGATCGTCAACGACAGGTCGGCCTCACCCTCGATCGCGATGCTGCGCGAAGGCGGCAAGCAGACAGGGGAATATGTGGTCGTCTGGTCGGGGCGCGGTGACGGGGATGATCAGGGCGTGTTCCTGCAGCGCTTCGATACCGACGGCAACAGGATCGGCCCCGAGACGCGCGTCAACACCATCACGGATGGCAACCAGACGGATGCGATGGTCGTCGCAGACGAGGTGGGGGGATACTACGTCGCCTGGCTCAGCAATCACTCGACGGGCACGACGGACCGGCGCGCTGTGCTCGCACTTTTTGATCGCGACGGGGTGCGGCAGGACGAATTCACCGAAACGGTGTTCGAGAACCGCCTGGGCGACTCTTTCGGATTGTTCCGGGGCGTCCAGTTCGACACGACGGCGATCAGGATCGTCCCCTATCTGGTCCACCCGGTTCTCGGCCACGGGCATTCCATCGTGCTTGAGATGGCCTGGCGCGGTGAAGTCATGGCTACCACGCGCTATGAGGGCGCATACATCGACGAGTTCGTCCCGGTCGTGCGCGATCAGGTCTATTTCACCCATGACCGCTCTGATGGCTATTCCTACCTGCCGGGTGCCGATGGGCAGATGCTCAATCTGCCCATCTGGGGAATCAACACGATCGGTGAGCAGCTCTTCGGCCGAATGGAAGGGGGAGAGCGCGACCGGACCCTACTGAACATCGGCGATGATTCGGCTTACATGGCGACGTCTCGCGACGTCTGGCGGAGCTTTTCCAACCTGCCGACCGACCCTCTGGGCAACGAGAGTGGCCCCGTCTGGCAGTACATGGACAAGTATGCCTATTTTAGCGACCCGCTCCTGGCACCCGTTCAGGACGGCTCGGCGGTGCATCTCTACCGGATACGACAGGACGACACGATCGAGGATCCGCTCACCGCGACCAGCGACAAGGTCTGGCCGCTGTTGCCCTTTGACGAGGAGGACGGATTTTATCTGTCGCCCCAGCTTGTCACCCCCGGCCGGGGCAGTTTCTATGACAATTACTACGTTCTTGATCAGCCCGGCGATCAGCACTCCATCGCCCTCGCCAAGGTCGGCGGACCCGCTTCCGAGGGCGGGATCGCGCGTACCGCTCGCTCGGTCGTGATCTGGACGAAGGATGACGGCGGCGACGGCGTGCAGGGCATCTTCGGTCAGCTCTTCGACAGCCGGCCCTTGGTCTGGACTCAAGAGACGCTCGATCGGTTCTTCAATTCCCAGATCGACGAAGACGGGCAGGTCACGCGTCTGCCGGATCCCGACACCTATCCGATTGGCGGCGAGACGGTTCTGAGGGGGGGGATCTTCGAGATTGCGGCCAACGGCGACGAGGAGGCCGAAGCATCCATCACCGCGCTCCTCGACGCCGACGGTGCGCCCAATGGCAAGTTTGTCGTCGTCTTCCAGTCGCGCATCGATGCCACGGACGACTGGGACCTCTATTACCGCGTGTTCGACACGACCTCGGGGCTAGCGGTGCCGCTCGGTGATGCGCAACTGCTCGATACCGTGACCGCCGGCAACCAGATGAACGCCTCGGTCCTCGCCAAGGAGGGGGGCGGGTTCCTCGTTGTCTATCAGAGTGATGCGGGCGGTACCTACGACGTGATGGCGCGCCATTTCGACGTTCCGGACAAGGTCACGATCACGACGCTTGACACCGGGCAGATCGCGGTCGCCTGGCAGCAGCCCGACGGCGACGGGCTTGGTATCTGGGGGGCGGTCCTCAATGCCGACGGCTCCACCGCGGTCTCGAGCTTCCGCATCAGCGGCACGCTCGCGGGCGACCAGACGACGCCCTCGATCGCGGCGCTGCCGGGCGGCGCGTTCATGGTCAGCTATACCTCGCCCGATGGCGACGGGACGGGCGCCTTCGCCATCACCTGGCGGGTCGAGGGCAGCCGCGCCTTCCTCATCGGGGGCGAGACGCGGCTGCATGACGGGACGGCGGGCGATCAGGGCGATGCGAGCCTGACGCCCTCGTTCAAGGGCGGCAACACCGGGTCGGGGGTGGGCGTCGGGTTCACGGGCAGCGGCGACGGGCAGGATGTGTTCTTTACCCGCCTCAACGCGCAGGGGCAGCTTTCGCCCAACAATCCGGCCGCGCCGGACGGCGACCAGCGCTTTGCCGATGTGGTCGCGCTGAACGAGGGCCGCAGCGCGGTGGTCTGGCGCGACGCGGCGGGGACCGGGTCGGTCCGGGTGCAGATCTATACCGCGGCCGGCCTGAAGGAAGGCGCGGCGATCGAGCTTGGCGCGAATGCGGGCGCGCTCGCGCCCTCGATCACTGCCCAACCCGACGGCAGCTTCGCCGTGGTCTGGCAAGAGGCCGACGCCTCGAACCTGCGCTTCGTGCGCGTCGATGCCGAAGGCGCGATCGTGCAGGACCGGGTGCTCGATCCGGCCCTCGGGGCGTTTAACCAGATGGGGCGACCGCAGATCGTGACGCTCGGAGACGGCCGCTTCGCGGTCGTCTGGGACGAGGGTTTGGGAGATGCGCCGGGGACCGACCGCGATGTCTTCGCACGTTTTCTCGATGCCGACGGGGTGCAGGTCGGCGGCGACATCGTGATCGCGGGCAATCCCTTCGGCGCCGACGACCCCGAGCGGGGCGCGGCCCTGGCGGCGCGCGCGGACGGGGGCTTTGTCGTCGCCTGGACGCAGGAATTCGGCGGCAACCGCGACATTGTCGCGCGCCTTGTCGCCGCCAATGGAACGATGCAGGCACCCTTTGCCGTCAATGCCACGACGCTCGGCGCCCAGACCGAGGCGCAGGTCAGCGTCCTTGGCGACGGGCGGCTGCTGTTCGTCTGGCAAAGCGCGGCGGTCGATGTCCCGCCCGACGAAGGCACCCCGATCAACGTGATCGGGCGCATCTTCGCCGCCGACGGCACCGGCGGCGGCGCGGAATTCGTCATCAACACCCACACCGACGGCTGGCAGACCCTGCCCGACATCACCCCCCTGGTGGGGGGCGGGTTCGTGGCGGTGTGGTCGTCGCGCAACGAGGTGTCGGGAACATCCGAAGAGGACATCTTCGCCCAGATCTACGACGCGACGGGGGCAAAGCGGGGCGGACCGATCCTCGTCAACGTTATCACCGAGGGCGAGCAGAGCCACGCCGCCGTTACCGCGCTCGAGGATGGCGGCTTCATCATCGCCTGGCACTCCGAAGAGCTGGGCGGGACGGGCTTTGACATCTTCTCGCAGCGCTATTTGCCCGATGGCCAGCCGCTGACGCTGCAGACAGCGGCGGTGGTCGAACTCGGATTCGAGGATGCCGCCCAGTTCGGCATCGTGGCCTGGGAGGCGCGCACGATGCGCGAGGGGCCGCCCTTTACCGATCGCAACTTCCTTGTCGCATCGACGACGACGGGATACCGGACCTATTCGGTCAGCAACACCGACGCGAGCGACATCCAGATCATCGCGGACTACGATTTCGGCACGCAGGTGAACGGCATCACGCTGCACGGCGGGCACGCCAACGCGCGCGAGTTCAACATCGTCCGCTTCGGCGAGACGGGCCCGGGCACCGAGAGCGTCACACGCTTTGTCGATGTCACGACCGACCTGACGAACGGCGTCGTGAATGTGTTCGAACTGAACGAAAAGCAGGGCACCCTGACCCTCGTCTCCTCGACCAAGATCCCCGACTACAACGGATTTCCCGAGGGCGCGCATATCGAGAAGATCGGCGACGAAGGGGCCTTTCGCGTCATCTACACCAATTTCCCTCGTTCCGGCGACAATGCCGCGTGGCGGCATCTGCGCACCGCCGTCTTCGACAAGGACGGTCAATTCGTCGAGGCTGTGGATCTCGACGACGGAACGCGCAACTTCTGGGCCGGCAGCGCCGCCGAGGTCGATGACGGGGCGGGCGGATCGGTCCGCTTCTATGTCGCGCATCAGTGGAATACCGGCAACCTCGTGACGGTGCGGATGAACTCTGACGGAACGCTCGGGCCGCAGGTCTTCTCGAACGTCGTACCGGAAGCCGGCGGGGGGCGCCTGCTCTATGATTTCAAGGCGCTGCGCATCCCCACGGCAGGGACGGACAAGACCTGGCTCTACGCCGCGGCCGGCACGGCCGACAACCTCGCGTCGCAGGGCCTCAACCGGTTCGAGGTCAAGGCCGACGGCACGATCGCCTTCGTCGATTTCCTGCCCCTGCCGGGGATGGAGAACCAGATGCGCGGCCAGACCTTCTACGTGGACGGCAACGGCAAGCTCTGGGGATCGACCGCGCGGCATCTGCTGAGCTTCAACGACGATGGCACCTTCGACGTCGTCTGGCAGGATCTCGGGGTCGATCGGCGCTATCATGTCCAGCTCATGACCATCGACGGCCGGCTGAACCGTGCGTGGGGTTATCCGCAATCGATCAAGATCTACGACACCGGCGTTCTTTCGGGCGATCCGGCGGCGCCCGTCTGCTTCGTGCGCGGCACGCGCATCCGCACCGCGCGCGGCGAGGTCCGGATCGAGGATCTGCGCCCCGGCGACCTCATCGCGACGCTCGATGCGGGCCTGCAGCCCCTGCGCTGGATCGGATCGTCGCGCATCGCCGGGCGGGGCCGCTTTGCCCCGGTCCTCGTCGAATCGGGCACGCTCGGGAACCGCGAGGATCTCTTCGTCTCGCCCCATCACCGCATCCTGCTGCAGGGCTGGCGCGCCGAGATCCTGAGCGGGCACCCGCAAGTTCTCGCTGCCGCGATCGACCTCGTGAACGGCGGCACGATCCGGCAGGTTCAGGTGGCGGAGGTCGAGTATTTCCACATCCTGTTCGATGCCCAACAGATCGTGTGGTCGAACGGCATCCCGAGCGAGAGCCTGCATGTCTCGCGCGGGGCGGTCGCGAGCCTGCCCTCGGCCCAGCGGGCAGAGTTGCAGGCGCTCTTTCCCGGGCTGTTCGAAGAGGTCGCGGCCGCGCAGGTTCCTGCCGCGCGCGCAACCCTTCGCCCCTACGAGGCGCGGATCCTCGCCGATCTGTCGCTCGCCTGAGGGTCAGATCGCGCGATAGGCCTGCGCCTGCCGCTCGGTCCAGAGGACGTCGAGCTTCCAGCCCTCATCGGTCTCGCGCTCGGCCGAGACGATGCCGGCATCATGCAGCCAGGCGCGCCGGCGGGCGTCGGCGAAGGGTAGGCTCAGCCGTTCCGCCCGGCGCGGCTCGGCCGCGACATCCTCGAGCTGCCGGTCGATCCGGTCGAGCAGCGCGCCGATACCCGTCCCCGTCAGGGCCGAGATCGCGCAGACCTCGGGCAGGCGCTGCGCCGCCGCCGCGCGGGCCTCGCCCTCATCGGCCGGCAGCAGGTCGAGCTTGTTCCACACCTCGATCCGGGGCGTCGTCTCGGCCACGCCAAGCTCGCCGAGGATCTTGGCCACGTCGCGGGCCTGCGCCTCGGTCTCGGGGTGCGAGATGTCGCGCACATGGACGATGAGATCGGCCTCGAGCACCTCCTCGAGGGTTGCACGGAACGCCGCGACAAGCTGCGTCGGCAGATCCGAGATGAAGCCCACCGTATCCGACAGGATGATCCGCCGCCCGCCCGGCAGCACGACGCCGCGCAGCGTCGGATCGAGGGTGGCAAAGAGCATGTCCTTGGCCAGCACCTCGGCCCCGGTCAGCCGGTTGAAGAGGGTGGATTTTCCCGCGTTCGTATAGCCGACCAGCGCCACGATCGGATAGGGCACGCGCGCACGCGCCGCGCGGTGCAGGGTGCGGGTGCGCACGACCTTCTCGAGCTGGCGGTTGATGCGCACGATCTGGTCGTCGATGGCGCGGCGGTCGGCCTCGATCTGCGTCTCGCCGGGGCCGCCGACAAAGCCGAAGCCGCCCCGCTGGCGCTCAAGATGCGTCCAGGCCCGCACGAGGCGCGTGCGCTGATAGCTGAGCGCCGCGCGTTCGACCTGAAGCGCGCCCTCGCGCGTGCGTGCCCTATCGGCAAAGATCTCGAGGATCAGGCCTGTGCGGTCCAGAAGCTTGACGTTCCATTCCTTCTCGAGGTTGCGCTGCTGCACCGGGCTGACGGGCCCGTCGACCAGCACGAGGGCGATGCGCTCCTCGGCGAAGCGGGCCTTGAGCTCGGCGATCTTGCCCGAACCGAACAGCGCGCCGGCGTGGACCCGGGGCAGGGGGGCGATCTCGGCGCCGCACACATCGAGGCCCGGCAGGGCCGCAGCCAGCGCGACGGCCTCGGCCAGCCGCGCGGCAGGGGCGCGCGCGCGGTCGCGGTCGGTCTTGATGTCGGGGTGCAGCACGAAGGCGCGTGTCGCTTCGGCCTTCGTCTCCAGTCCGCCGCCCATGCGCGCTATCAGTCCTCGCCCTCGTAGAGGCTGATCGGCTGGCCCGGCATGATGGTCGAGATCGCATGCTTGTAGACAAGCTGCGATTGCCCGTCGCGGCGCAGGAGCACGCAGAAATTGTCAAACCAGGTGATGACGCCCTGCAGCTTCACCCCGTTGATGAGGAAGATCGTCAGGGGCACCTTGCCCTTGCGGACGTGGTTGAGAAAGGCATCCTGCAGGTTCTGCTTGTCTGAGGCCATGATCTTGCGCCTTCTTCCGGATTTGGGCGCAACGTAAGGTTGCACCAGCCTGTTGCCGCCTTGCGGATCCTCTCCGCCGGACGCAAGTGCAATATGAGGTCCATCAGCACAGTTTTCCAGAGGAAATCGGAAAAAGAAGAACCGCCGTCACAGTCGCGTCCAGCGATATCCGCCCCGGGGTAGCGCAAGGGTGAGGAAGGCGAGCGTCTCGAGGCGCCCCACGATCATCGCGAGAGCCGCGATCGTCCGCCCCGCTGCCCCGAGTTCGGCAAATCCGCCACCGGATTGTGCCGCTATGTCGGCAAGCTGCCCCGCCGTCGAGAGTGCCGCGACCGACATCACCACCGATGCCTCGAAATCTGCGCCGGCGATACTCAGCAGGGCGCAGAAAATCCCGAGACCGAGCGCATAGAGCATGAATACCACGAAGGCCAGCGGCGCGCGGCGCATCTGGCGCGCGCCACCGTTGCGGGCGACGGAGCTAGGCTGCGCCAGGCGCTCGATTTCATGCACGCTCATCCGGGCAAGCGCATGGACGCGCAAGAGGCGCACGCCGCCTGTCGTGGTCGCCACGCCACCCCCCACGATCGCGAGACCGAGCAGCAGCACGACGGGTGTTCCGATCCCGCCACCCGCCTCGATGCCCGTCCACCCCTGCGGGAGATAGCCCGTGGTCGTAAGGAACGAGAGCGCGGTAAAAAGCATGGCCCAAGCGGCGGCCAGCACCTCGAGCAGATCGACCGGCTTGCCCGCCCCGACCAGCCCCAGAAGATGATGGGCCAGCAGCACCGCAGCGGCACCGCCCACGATCACGACGGCAAGGCGCAGTTCGGGATCGCGCCAGAGCGGTTCGTCGTGCGCCACTCGAACCGCCCCGGGCAGACTGCGTCGTGTCAGCGCAAGGCAGAGGCCAACGAGGATCGCGCCTTCGGCCCAGTCTGACGCGCTACCGCCCTCGAACCCGCCCACGGGCGAGATGCCCGAGGTCGAGAGCGTCCCCATCGCGTGGCAGAGAGCGACGAAGGGGCCCTCGCCCGCGGCGACAAGGATGATCCAGAGCACGAGCGTGAGTCCCCCATAGACCGGAAGGATCCGCAGCGCATAGCCGCGCAGCCGCTCGGCGGGGTCGGGCCCGTCACTGCCCGGCCTGCCGGGCGGCGCATCGGCCAGAAGTTCGAACCCTCCGAGGTTCATCGGGGCAAGGATCGTCGCCGCACCGACCAGAACGAAGAAGCCGCCGAACCACCCCACCAGCGCCCGCCAAAGGTGCACGGGCGGTGGCAGCGCCTCGGGCGGGCGAAGGCTCGCCCCGGTTGTCGTGAAGGCCGAGACCATCTCGAACCATGCATCGAGCATGCTCATCCCCTCGACGGCCTCGAGCATGGGCACGGCCAGCAGCGGCGGCATCACCACATAGGCCCCGACGAGCGCATAGAACTGGCTCAGCGCAACGTTGCGGGGGCGGCGATTGGCCCACGCGAGCCAGATCATGCCAGTCAGAACCAGAAGCAGGGTTCCGGAATACAGGAACGCCCGGCCCACCTGATACTGGCCAAGCACGAGGGCATGAATCGCAGGCACATACATCGCCCCCGCCCCGATCCCCATGAGCAGGAACATCAGAGGCAGATCTCGGGCTGTCCGGGCCATCAGAAGAAGTCGATCGAGACCTGGAGCAGACGTTCGACCTCTGGCACGTCGCTGCTGAGGGCAAAGAGTAGAACGATGTCGCCCTCGTCGATCCGCAGATCGCCGCGCGGCTTCAGAACGTCTTGCCCCTTCATCACCGCGCCGACGAGCACGCCGCCTGGAAAGTCGATCTCGCGGACGAGTTTTCCCGCGATCGGCGATGTCGAGAGCACCATCGCCTCGATCACCTCTGCCTCGCTGTCGCCGATGGAATAGATCGCCCGGACCCGTCCGTGGCGGATGTGGCGCAGGATCGACGAGACCGTCGTCGCACGCGGATTGATGAAGGCGTCGATGTCGAGCACCTCCATCAGAGGCACGAGGGTCGGATCGTTCACGAGCGCGATCGACATCTTGCAGCCCGCCTGCTTGGCGCGGACCGAGACGAGCAGGTTCGTCTTGTCGTCGTCGGTGACGGCCAGAACCGCATCGGCGCGGTCGACGTCGGCCTCGGCCAGAAGGTCGCTGTCCATCCCGTCGCCGTTGAGCACGATGGTGCGCTCGAGCGCATCCGCCGCCGCCTCGGCACGGGCACGGTTGCGCTCGATCAGCCGCACGCGCACCCGGTCGGTCCGCCGCTCAAGCCTTTGCGCGACCGCTAGGCCCACATTGCCGCCGCCGACGACGATGATCCGCTCCTGCTTCTGCGCGGCCTTGCCGAAGATGCCGAGCGTGCGGCCCACGTCGTCGCTGTGCGCGCAGACATAGATGCGATCCTCGGCGAACAGCTGGTCGCCCGGCTCGGGGGCAAAGAGGCGCCCCTCGCGCCGAACCCCGACGACGATGGCCCTGAGCGTGGCGAAGAGGTCGGTCAACTGGCGCAGCGGCGTGTTGAGGACGGGGCAATCTGCATCGAGCGCGATGCCCAGCAATTGCGCCCGCCCCCCCATGAAGGCTTCGGTATCAAAGGTCGTGGGCGCGGCGATCCGCTGCAGCGCCGCCTCGGCCACCTCGCGCTCGGGACTGATGACGACATCGATCGGGAGGTGATCGCGCCGATAGATGTCGGCATGCACCGCCTGAAGATAGGCTTGAGCGCGCAACCGCGCGATCTTGCGCGGAACCTCGAAGACGGAATGGGCCACATGGCACGTCACCATGTTGACCTCGTCCGAATGGGTTGCGGCGATGATCATGTCGGCATCGCGCGCGCCCGCCTTCTCGAGCACATCGGGATACGAGGCAAAGCCCACGATTCCCTGCACGTCGAGCATTTCCGACGCGCGACGCACGAGATCTGGGTTCTGGTCGACGATGGTAACATCGTTCTTTTCGCCGGCAAGTTGCCGGGCGATCTGCCAGCCGACCTGCCCCGCGCCGCAGATGATGATCTTCATCGCGCCTGCCCGCCCAATCCGCTGACCGGATGGCCCTGATTGGCAGATCGCCCCGCGCGGGTCAATCCGAGAGCGCGCCCGCGATCAGCCCGAGCGCGTGGCGCGTCGCGGCGCGCCGCACCGCCCCGCGGCCAAGGGCGCCGAAATCGACCGTCTCCGTCCGGGTCGAGCGGTCCGTGCGGGCAAGCCCGAAGCAGACGCGCCCGACCGGCTTGTCCGCGGTCGCCCCACCCGGGCCCGCGATACCCGTGACCGAGACCGCGATATCCACCCCCAGCCGCGCGCGCGCGCCCTCGGCCATCGCCTGCGCGACGGGTTCGGACACCGCGCCGTGCTGCGCAAGAAGCGGCTCTGGCACGCCCAGAAGGTGAACCTTGGCGGCGTTCGCATAGCTCACGATGCCGCCGTCGAAGACCGCGGACGATCCCGCGACGGCGGTGATCGCGGCCGCGACCATCCCGCCCGTGCAGCTTTCGGCGGTGGCGATCCGTCGGCCCTTGCGCCGCGCCAGCGCCACGATCGCCTCTGCCTGTCGGCTCATCGCATCATCACCCCATGCGCGATGGCGGCGATCGCGACCACGCCCAGGGCCGCGAACCCGCCCGCGATCAGATCGTCGAGCATGACGCCGAGCGGCGTGCCCATCCGGTCCGCCCAGCCGACCGGGCCGGGCTTGAGGATGTCGAAGAGGCGGAAAAGGATGAATGCCGCGATCCAGCCGGGCCAGAGGGCCGCAGGCTCAACCCCCGCCATGCGCGCGCCGAACGCCACGGGCCAGAGCGCAAGCCACATGCCCGCGACCTCGTCGATCACGATCTCGGCCGGGTCCGACACCCCCGTGCGCGCCACCTCCGCCCCCGTCGCCCACAGCCCGACCGCCGCCACCGCGACGGTCCCCGCCACCAGCGCCCAGGGTCCGCCCAGCGTCATCAGCGCGAAGGCGAGCGGCAGCGCCGCGAGCGACCCCCAGGTGCCGGGCGCCGGGCGCAGATGCCCGACGAACAGCACGGTGGCGATGATGCGCGTCACGGCCGGATCAGGGCCGCGGTCGCGAGCGCCACGATCCCCTCCTCGCGCCCGGTGAAGCCGAGCCCCTCGGATGTCGTTGCCTTGATGCCGACGGCCGACGGATCGAGCGCCAGCACCTCGGCCAGCAGGGCGCGCATTGCCCCGGCATGCGGGCCGATGCGGGGGCGTTCGCAGACGATCGAGACATCGACATTGGCGATCCGCCAGCCGCCGTCGCGTGCGAGTGCCGCGGCATGGGCGAGGAAGACCCGGCTCGGCGCGCCGCGCCATTGCGGATCTGAGGGCGGAAAGTGCTGCCCGATGTCGCCCGAGCCGAGCGCGCCATAGATCGCGTCGCAGATCGCATGGATCGCGACATCAGCGTCCGAATGGCCGACGAGCGCCCGGTCATGCGCGATCCGCACGCCGCAAAGCCAGACATGATCGCCCGGCCCGAAGCGGTGCACGTCGAAGCCGTTGCCGAGCCGCACATCCATTTCCCGCCCCCTTGCCCCGATGATCCGCTCGGCACGCGCGAAATCGGCCGGATGCGTGATCTTGAGGTTGTCCTCCTCGCCCTCGAGGATCGCGACGTCAAGCCCGGCCGCCAGCGCCACCTCGACATCGTCGGCCGCCCCGCCCGGATGGATGGCATGGGCCGCCGCGATCGCCCCGAGCCGGAACGCCTGCGGCGTCTGCGCGCGAAAGAGGCCCTCGCGCGGGTGGGGGGCCAGCACGCGCCCCTCGGCCCCGCGCCAGAGCGCGTCGGTCACGGGCAGGGCGGGGGCCGCGGCCTCATGCGTGGCAAGGGCCGCACGGAGACGGTCGATCAGCGCCCGCGACACCGCCGGCCGCGCGCCGTCATGGATCAGCACCCCCTCGGCGCCGGTGCCGTCGAGTGCCGCAAGGCCCGCCCTGACCGACGCACCTCGGCTGTCGCCGCCCGCGACGCGCACCATGTCGGGGCCCATCAGAGGATCGGCGAGGCCGAAATCGTCCGGGTGCAGCACGAGCACGACGGGCGCGATGCCGGCTGCACGGAATGCTTCGATGGAATGGTAGAGCACCGGGCGGCCGGCCAAGGGGCGCCATTGCTTGGGCGTTCCACCACCGGCCCGCGTGCCGCGCCCGGCGGCAACGATGATCGCGGCAATCTGCATCGACCGTCCTCCCCGATGTCAGCGATAGCCGAGCGGGGTCTGCCTCGCAATGCGTTCGGCCGTCCGCGCACCCGGGGCGTGAACGGCGTTCGATGAAAAATTCATCATATGCGCGGCGAACGCCCCAAAACCGCGCCAACTTCCGCGGCGGGGCCGGGCGGCTTGGGAATATCTGTTGAAGACGTACCACCTGAGACCTACACCCGAGGCATGAAAAGGCATCGAAAGCACAAAATAAGGGCTTTTTGCGCAGGCGTCGCGCCGCTCTGTCCCTTCCGGATTGCGGTGCAGTCATGATCATGGGTGCCGCGCCTGCCATCTGGCAGTCGTTGCCGGTTCCGGCCCTGATCGTGGGACATGACAACCGCATCACCGAGGCCAACCCGGCTGCCGAGATTTTCTTCAACAGTTCCGCGCGCGCCCTGACCGGGGTGCCCATCCTGGATCGGCTCGCGATCGAGACCGATCTCGAGGACGGGTTCGCGCGCGTTCGGACCAATCAGGCGGCGCTGTTTGTCAACGATATCGACATCACCACGGGCGAACGCCCGCCTGTCCAGTGCAATCTCCAGATTGCGCCGCTGCAGGACGGGGGCGGGGCGCTGCTCGTGCTCATCGCGCCGCGCGATGTCGCGGACAGGCTGGCGCGTGCCGGCGGGGCACGATCGGTGGTGCAATCGGCCATCGGCATGGCCGAGATGCTCGCGCACGAGATCAAGAACCCCCTCGCCGGCATCACCGGCGCGGCGCAACTCCTGTCCATGAATCTCTCGGCCGAGGATCGCGAACTGACCGACCTCATCGTCGAGGAATCGCGGCGCATCGTGAAGCTGCTCGAGCAGGTCGAGCAGTTCGGCAACACCCGCCCGCCCGAGCGCCGCGCCATCAACCTGCACGACGTGCTCGACCGCGCGCGCCGCTCTGCACTTGTGGGCTTTGCCGCGCGGATGCAGATTGTCGAGGAATATGACCCCTCGCTGCCAATGGCCTGGGCCGACCCGGATCAACTGCTGCAGGTCTTCCAGAACCTGATCAAGAACGCCGCCGAGGCCTGTGGGCCGGGCGGCGGCACGATCCGCATCCGCAGCTTCTACGAACTCGCGCTGCGGCGCCGTCGGGCGGACGGGTCGGGCGCTGCCGCCCCCCTCAACATCGAGATCATCGACGACGGGCCGGGCATCCCGCCCGCCCTCGGTGCCGCGATCTTCGAACCCTTCGTCAGCGGCAAACCCAACGGCACCGGGCTCGGGCTCGCGCTCGTCTCGAAGATCATTCTCGACCACGACGGCTGGATCGCGCTCGATTCGGTGCCTGGCCGGACGGTCTTTCGCATTTCGCTGCCGATGGAGCCGCGCCCCGGCGCGCGCCGCGGCGGCAAGGGGAGGGAATAGCGCATGGACGGAACCGTTCTCGTGGCCGATGACGACCGCACGATCCGCACCGTTCTAACGCAGGCGCTGACGCGGGCGGGCTGCCGGGTTCACGCGACCTCCTCGCTCGTGACGCTGATGCGCTGGGTCGAGGAGGGCAAGGGCGATCTGGTCGTGACCGATGTCGTGATGCCCGACGGCAACGGGCTCGAGATGGTCCCGCGGATTGCCGTTGCGCGCCCCGGCCTGCCGGTCATCGTGATCTCGGCCCAGAACACCATCATGACGGCGATCCAGGCGGCCGAGGCCGATGCGTGGGACTATCTGCCCAAGCCGTTCGATCTGCCCGACCTGATGAAGCGCGCCGCGCGCGCGCTCGAGATCCGCCGCCGTCCCGCCGCACGCCCGGCCACCCCCGCGCGCCGCGAGCCCCACGAGGATCTGCCGCTGGTCGGGCGCACGCCTGCGATGCAGGCGCTCTATCGGCTGGTCGCGCGGATCATGAATACCGACATTCCCGTGCTCGTCTCCGGCGAATCGGGCACTGGAAAGTCGCTGATCGCGCGGGCGGTGCATGATTTCTCGGACCGCCGCGCAATGCCCTTCATCGTCGCGACGCCAGCCGATCTGACCGCGCCCGACGGCCCGCATGATCTGCGCGCGCGCGCCCGTGGCGGTAGCCTCGTATTCGACGAGGTCGCGGATTTTGACGCCGACGCCCAGTTGCGCGCCGTGCGGCTGCTCGACACGCTGCGCGGCGATGGTACCCCCCGCGTCATGGCCACGAGCCAGTCCGATCTGTCTCGCAGGATGGAGGAGGGACGATTCCGGCACGATCTCTTCTATCGGCTGGGTGGCGTCACGATCGCGGTTCCGGCCCTGCGCGAACGGGTCGAGGACATCGTCCTTCTGGCCGAGCACTTCCTCGCGCGCGGTGAGGGAGAGTCCGCTCCGCGCCGCCTGTCGGCCGAGGCGCGCGAGATCGTGCGCGCCTACAGCTGGCCCGGCAACGTCCGCCAGCTCGAGAACGCGATGCGTCGGCTGCTTGTCACCTCGGCCGAGGCCGAGATCGGCCGGGCCGAAGTCGAAGCCGTGCTTGGCAACCAGCCGGCAGCCGAGCCCTTGCGCGCGGGCAGCGAGACCGAGCGCCTCGCGGCGTCCGTCGCCCGCCACCTGCGACGCTATTTCGACCTGCACGGTGGGCAGTTGCCTCCGGCCGGCGTCTATCAGCGCATCTTGCGTGAATTCGAGACGCCGCTGATCGAGATCGCCCTGGATGCCACCGGCGGCAATCAGGCGCGCTGCGCCGATCTGCTCGGGATCAATCGCAACACCCTGCGCAAGAAGATCGGAGATCTTGATATCCGCGTGACACGACGGCGCAAGCTGATGTAATCTTGCAACAGGGCTGTTGCCGCTCAGACGCGGAATCGGCTGTGCCGGTCGGACACGGCGGGGGGGCGGATTGGATCGGGCGCTGGTTTCGTCACCGTGGGAGGTGCTTGCGCGGCTGCGCGGCAACCGCACGATCCAGACCGCCGCTACCTTCGCGCTTGTCACCCTCGGTCCGGTCCTCGCGACGATCACCTTCTTGACCCTCGGCCCCTTGCAGCAGGGCGCCTCTTCGACCGCGCTTCGGGCCATCTTTCTGGCCGATCTTGCCTATGTCCTTATCGTGACGGGTCTCGTGCTCGTGCGGGTCGCGGGGCTGGTAGCCGCCCGTCGGCAGCAGTCGGCAGGCTCGCAGTTGCACCTGCGCCTGTCGGGCCTCTTCGCGGCGATTGCCCTTGGCCCCGCGGTTCTGGTCGCGGTGTTCGCGGGCGTCACGATCAACATCGGTCTCGAAGGCTGGTTCTCGGAGCGCGTGCGCAACGTCATCGGCGCCTCGCTTGCTGCCGCCGTTGCCTATGAGGACCAGCAGCGCCGCGACATCACCGCCGATGCCGAGGCGCTGGCGAATTTCCTCGAGCGTGCTCGCGCCGCCGGCGGGGGCGAGCTTGCCGATGGCGACATGCGGCTCCTGCTCCAGCAGGGGCAGCTTCAGATCCAGCGCGGCCTGAGCGAGGCCTTCGTCATCGACCGCTCGGGCGCCGTCCGTAGCCGGGGCGAGCGATCCTATCTCTTTTACTTCGAGCGTCCGACCGATGCCGAGATCGGCGCCGCACTCGGGGGCCAGACGGTTCTGATCCCTGACTGGCCGACGGGCGAATTGCGCGCCCTCGTTGCCCTCGAGGGATTTGATAACCTGATGCTCTCGGTAACCCGGCAGGTCGATGGGACGATCCTCGGCCTGCTCGATGAAACCCAGCAAACCGCCAAGCTCTATGCCCAGCTCGAGACCGTGCGCGGCCGGATCCTGTTCGAATTCGGGTTGCTCTATCTTGCCTTCGCGCTGCTGCTCGTGCTTGCCGCCGTCTGGCTCGGGTTGTGGTTCGCCGAGCGTCTTGCCCGCCCGGTCGCGCGCCTTGCCGGAGCTGCGCAGCGCGTGGGCGAGGGTGATCTCGAGGCGCGCGTCCCCGTTGCCGGGGCAGGTGACGACCTCGACCGGCTGGGTGAAGCCTTCAACAGCATGACAGCGGAACTGAAGGTGCAGCGCGACGCGCTGATCGAGAAAAACCGCGAGACCGAGGAACAGCGCCGCCTTTTCGACTCGGTTCTTACGTCGGTCAGTGCAGGTGTGATCGGTCTGGATGCGGAAGGGCGGATCGGTTTTGCCAACCCCTCGGCGCTCCGGCTGCTCGCGCTCGACGAGGGCGCGGCCCTCGGCCGGCCTCTCGATGCGCTGGTGCCCGAATTTGCCCCGCTCTTTGGCCGGTTGCGCGCCGCATTCGACGGTGCCGTGCAAGATGAGGTCCGCCTCAGCCGTCGCGGCAAGGCCGAGAGCCTGCTTGTGCGGATGGGTCGGCGCGCGGCGGCACCGGGGCAGGGCGGGGGCTTCGTGGTCGCCTTCGACGATGTCACCGAACTCGTCAGCGCGCAGCGCGTCGCGGCTTGGGGCGACGTGGCGCGGCGCATCGCTCATGAGATCAAGAACCCGCTGACCCCCATCCAGCTCTCGGCCGAGCGCATCCGCCGCCGTTTCGCGCCCGGCCTCCAGCCCGATCAGGCCGAGTCACTGGCGCAATATGTCGATGTCATCGTCCGCCAGACGGGGGATCTGCGCCGCATCGTCGACGAATTCTCGCGCTTTGCCCGCATGCCCGAGCCCGACCGCAAGCCGCACGACCTCGTCCGTATCCTGCGGGATGCGGTGCTGTTGCAAGAAAGCGCGCAACCCGCGATCGCCTTCGACCTGCGTCTTCCCGGCGGCGGCGTTGCGGCGCGCGTCGATGCCACGCTGATGTCGCAGGCGCTGACGAACCTGCTCAAGAATGCAGGCGAGGCCATCGAGGGGCGCATCGCTCAGGGGGTTCCCCAAGGATATGTCCCCCGGATTCAGGTCGAGCTTCGGCACGATGCCGGCGTCGTGGAAATCTCGATCGCCGACAACGGAATCGGTCTGCCCGAGGACCGCGCGCGGCTGTTCGAACCCTATGTTACCTTGCGGCCGGGCGGGACCGGCCTTGGCCTGCCTATCGTGCGCAAGATCATAGAGGATCACGGCGGTACGCTGACCCTGACCGACGCCCCCGCCGATCCGCTCGACAACCGGCGGGGGGCGCTCGCGCTCATCCGCTTGCCGCCCGGGGTCGCCCCGGACTCCCCCTCCAGAACGACCGAAGAGCACCGCGATGGATGACATCCTGATCGTCGATGATGAGCGCGACATCCGCGACCTCGTGGCCGACATCCTTCAAGACGAAGGCTTTGCAACGCGCCTTGCGGCCAATTCCGACGAGGCGCTCGGCGCGATCAACGCGGCCGCGCCGGCGCTCGTGATCCTCGACATCTGGCTCAAGGACAGCCGGATGGACGGGATCGACATCCTCAAGACCGTCAAGCGCGACAACCCCGGGGTTCCGGTCGTCATCATCTCGGGGCACGGCAACATCGAGATCGCGGTCGCCGCGATCCGGCAGGGGGCCTATGACTTCATCGAGAAGCCCTTCAACATCGACCAGCTTCTGGTCGTGGTTAAGCGCGCGATGGAGGCCTCGCGGCTGCGGCGCGAGAATGTGGCGCTGCGCCGGCGCGATCAGGCGCCGGCAGAACTGATCGGCGTATCACCCGCCTTCCGCGCGCTCCGCGGCCAGCTCGAGAAAGTCGCGAAATCGAACGGGCGGGTGATGCTGACGGGGCCCTCTGGATCGGGCAAAGAAGCTTGCGCGCGCTTCATCCACGCCCATTCCGCGCGCGCGACCGGGCCCTTCGTCACTGTTGCCGCGGCGGCCATCGAATCCGACCGGATGGAGGAAGTCCTCTTTGGCCGCGCCCAGCCGGGGCGGCCGGTCGAGCGCGGCCTGCTCGATGAGGCCGATGGCGGCACCGTCTATCTCGACGAGGTTGCCGACATGCCCGCAGGGACGCAATCAAAGATCCTGCGCGTCCTCGTCGAGCAGCAGTTCACCCGCGCGGGCGGCTCCGACAAGGTGCGGGTCGATCTGCGCGTGATCTCATCGACCAGTCACGACCTGCGAGCCCGGATCACAGATGGCAGGTTCCGGCAGGAACTGTTTGACCGACTGTCGGTCGTTCCCATCGGCGTGCCCGGGCTCGCGCAGCGCCCCGAGGACATCCCCGTTCTGGCCGAGCATTTCATCGCCGAGGTGCACCGCACACAGGGCCTTGCGCCAAGGCCCCTGTCGCCCGAGGCGGCGGCGGCGCTGCAGACGATGGAATGGCCGGGCAACCTGCGCCAGTTGCGCAATCTGGTCGAACGTGTCCTGATCCTCGGCGACGGCGGGGGCCCTATCCTGCCTGCAGACCTCGAAGGCCAGTCTGACCCGGACACGGGCAGTGGCTTGCGCGTGCAGATCGGGGCGGCCCTCGCGGCGCTGCCCCTGCGCGAGGCGCGCGAGGTGTTCGAGCGCGACTATCTCATGGCCCAGATCGCGCGTTTCGGCGGCAACATCAGCCGGACCGCGCACTTCGTGGGCATGGAGCGCAGCGCGCTGCACCGCAAGCTGAAGTCGCTTGGGGTCGTGAATCCGCGCGGCGAGGATCAAGCCGAAGGCGAGGGCGAGGGCGAGGATCCATAGAGCGCCGACGCACGCGCCTCGAAGGCCCGCACCACGCGCTGCATCGCCTCATTGAAGACGACGCCGATGATGCGCTGGAAGATCGCGTTGCGGAACTCGAAATCGACGAAGAAGACGACATCGCAGCCGCCGTCGGCGCGCGGCGCGAACTGCCAGCGCGATCGCAGGTGCTTGAACGGCCCATCGAGATATTCGGTATCGATCCGCAGCTTCGCGGGGTCGAGGACGACGCGGCTGCCGAAGCGTTCGCGAAAGACCTTGAACGAGATCACCAGATCGGCGTCGAGCACCTCGGTCCCCTCGGGGCCCGGCGTGCGCGAGCGGATGCGCGCCGCCGCCGTCCAGGGCAGGAATTCGGGATAGCGCGCGACATCGGCGACGAGGTCGAACATCGCCCGGGCGGGATAGGGCAGGGCGCGGGTTTCGTCGTGACGGGGCATCTGGACCAACGGATCGCGTGACTTCGCTGCGCCTATTGGATAAGACGGCCGGGAAATCAAGGCCGGACGGCGGCCCGGACGGACAGACGATGGCGCGCAGCGACTACACGATCGAACAGTTGATCTCGGCCAAGTCAATCGCGGCGCGGGTAGAGGGGCTCGCGCGCGAGATCTCGGCCCATTTCGCGGATACCGAAAAGCTCGTCGTCGTCGGGCTGCTGCGCGGGTCGTTCGTGTTCATCGCCGACCTCGTGCGCGAGATCACCCTGCCGGTCGAGGTCGATTTCCTCGAGGCGTCGTCATACGGCGATGCGACCGAATCGAGTCGCGAGGTGAGAATCCTCAAGGACCTGCGGGGCGAGATCGCGGGGCGCGACGTGCTCGTGGTCGAGGACATCGTGGATACGGGCTTCACGCTGCATCATGTCCTCACGCTCTTGCGCGCCCGCGGGCCGCGCCGGCTCGAGGTGTGCGCGCTGCTCGACAAACCCTCGCGGCGCGAGGCGGATGTGCGGGCGACTTGGACGGGGTTCGTGATTCCCGATGAATTCGTCGTAGGTTACGGCATCGACTTCGCGCAGCGTAACCGCAACCTGCCCTTTATCGGCAAGGTCCGCTTCGCCGACGCCCCGGCTGGCTGAGGCGCGCATGGGGCCGGGCCTTGGCTGGTTCCTGCGCATGGTGCGTTGGGCGCGCAATCCGCCCTCCGAGGCCAAGGTCAGGCTGGTTGTCGGGATCGTCGCGATCTGTCTCGTGCTCGCTGGGATCGAGTATTTCGGTTTCTGGCCGGACTGGGCGCGCACCTCTGGCGTCGTCGGCCCCTGATCCCGACCGTCAGGCGCGCCCGCCCTGATGCGACAGCGTGAGTGGCGCGATCCCGAGCAGGGCGAGGGCTGCCGCCCATGTCCGCCCCGGATCAGGCGCAAAGACGATGCCATCGTCGCCCTCGGCCGTCAGCCAATCATTGCGGGCGATCTCTCCCTCGATCTGCCCGGGGCCCCAACCGGAATAGCCAAGCGCGAGCAGCGCCCGCTGCGGCCCGGTTCCCGATCCGAGTGCCCGCAGCACATCGCGTGTCGCCGTCAGCGCAAGTCCATGGGGTAGGGACATCGTCCCGTCGGCCGCGTAATCGTCCGAGTGCAGCACAAAGCCCCGGCCGTGCTCGACCGGCCCGCCGAAGCGCACGGGTACCGTTGGAGCCGCATCGATTCGCGGGATCTCGAGTTGTTCGAGCAGCGCAGCGAAGGCCACATCGGTGATCGGCTTGTTGACGATGAGGCCCATTGCGCCCTCGGCCGAGTGACGGCACATCAACACCACCGCTTTCTCGAAGCGCGGATCGCCCAACCCAGGCATCGCAATCAGGAATTTGCCGCTCAGGTCCATCGATTCCCCTCCGGTCAAGCCTGACGGTCCGGCGCGGCCGGATCAAGTCGCTCGTGCAAATCGCCTCGCCGAAACGTGATTTCGGTTTTCCATGACTTCGGGCAAGTCTGCCCCGATGCGATCGAGGCTGACCTCTGCGGTGCTGGCGGCACTGGCATGGCTTCTCCTGCCCCCGGACGGGGCGCGGGCCGAAGGGTTGCGCGGTGGGGCCATCTTGCCGGGCTGGGCGCTCGAGGGCGGGGGGCGTATGGCGGCACTGCGCATCGATCTGGCCCCTGGCTGGAAGACCTACTGGCGCGCCCCGGGCGAGGGGGGCATTCCGCCGCTCTTCGACTGGTCGGGCTCGCGCAATCTCGGGGCTGTTCAACTGCACTGGCCGCTGCCCCAAGTGTTCGAGACCAACGGTATCCGCGCGATCGGCTATGGCGACGGGCTTCTCCTGCCGATCGAGGTTCACCCCTCGGATCCAGGTGCGCCGGTCGTGCTTGCGCTTGCGGTCGACATCGGCGTCTGCGCCGACATCTGCCAACCGGCAACCCTCGTCCTTGGGCCGGTTGTCCTCGACGCGGGGGATGCGGCCCCCGATCCGGCCATCCGCGCGGCACTCGATGCGCGTCCGCTCGATGGGCGCGCGGCAGGCGTCAGCGACCTGCGCTGCCGGGCAGAACCCGCCACAGCCGGTCTGCGTCTCGTGGCCGAGGTGACGGCTCCCCCGCTCGGGGCGGCCGAGACCGTCGTGATCGAAGCCGATGCGCCCGGGGTCTGGGTCGATCAGGCCCTGACCGAACGGAACGGCGATGTCCTTGTGGCGACGGCGGCCGTTCACGATATCGGCGGTGCGGGGATCGTTCTTGACCGGCGCGCCATCACGATCACCGTCCTCGCCGAGGGGCGCGGCTACGAAGTGCGCGGCTGCCCTTCGGAGTGACCTTCAGCGCCAGACCACGAGTGCCGCGATCGCGCTGTCGATCTTGCGGCCGACAAACACGCTGCCCTTCCCCTCTGCCAGCAGCAGGTCACAGATCCAGACCGCTCCTGCCGCGAACGCGATGGCCGCGGCGATGCGGACGCCCAATTCCTCAGACCTCTGCGGGGTGGCCCACTTCCTTCAGAAGATGGCCCTGCGCGGCGGGATCGAACTCCAGCACATAGCGGTTCTTGCGGTGGCCGGGTGCGAGGCGGATGAAGCCACGGTCGCGCAACGCCTTGAGCGCGCGGTAGAAAGTGGCCGGTGCAATGGCATCGACGAAGCCGTGTTCGCGCAGGCTCTCCGATGCGAAGACCTGCGTCCCGTCACCCTCGTCGCGGCTGGCGATCCGGGCGGCGTAGAGGACGTCGCGTTCAGCCTCGGTCAGATCATAGAGCCCGAGTTCGGTTTCGAGTTCCTTCAGAAGTTGGCGCAACCTCGCTGCGGACGAAAGCGACGGCAGTTCGGTCGTCATCTTGCGCGACATGCGAAATCCTCTCTGATGTGAATTAGACAGTTTCAAATCTCTTTGGAAACTAGGCGATCTCACCTGCGGGTTCAAGGATGTTCGCGGGCTTGACGTTGATCCGGCCGGGGTAGCGGCCCCCCCGCACCGCGCAGCAAGAGCATCTCGCCGAGGTTTTCGGCCGTGACATAGCCCGCTAGCCGCCCGCCCGCCACGATCGCCACGGCCGGAGCGCGGCTGCGCCCGAGCGCCTCGATGACTGCGATCAGTGGCGCATCGGGGGGCATTTCGGGAATCGCGCGCGCCATTGCAGCGCCGACGTCGGCAGGGTGTGTCCGCCCGGCAAGCGCCTCGATGATTGCCCCGCGGGTCAGAAAGCCCGCGATCCGCCCTGCTGGGTCGAGAACCGGAAACTCGTGCTGGGTGGTACGAATCACGGCCTGTGCCGCCGCGCCGAGCGCGTCGCGCTCGGCCAGCGCCTCGAACCGCGAGACCATCGCATCCGCCGCGCGCGCCGTGCGCGCCATGTCGCGCAGTTCCACGTCCTGGCTTTCCGCCCCCGCGGCGATGAAGACGAACACGGCGATGAGGACTAGCACGGGGCTACCGCCCAGAAGCCCTGCAAGCCCGAAGGCAAATGCAAAGACCTGCCCCGCCCGGGCGGCAAGGCGCGTCGCCCGCACCCGCCCGAGCGGCACCTGCAGGAGCGCCCGCAGCACCCGCCCGCCGTCCATCGGAAAAGCCGGGATCAGGTTGAAAAGCGCCAGGAAAAGGTTCACCCCTGCGAGCCGTGCCCAGAAGCCGCCCGTCGGATCCTCGATTGCACCGAGCCTGCCGGCTGGATCGTCGGGGGCAAGCGCGAGCATGACCGCCCCCCATATCGCGACATTCACAGCCGGCCCCGCCAGCGCGACCGCGATTTCCTGCCCCGGGCGTTCGGGCATGCGCTCGATCCGGGCAATGCCGCCGATGGGCAGCAAGGTGACGTCGGGTGTGGCGATGCCGAAGCGGCGCGCCATCAGGATATGGCCGAATTCATGGGCCACGACGCATGCAAAGAGGGCCGCAACAAAGACGACATTCGCGGCCGCCGCCGTTGGGCCTCCGTCGATCCAGGCGGCGGTTGCGATCCAGAGGATCAGGAGGAAGAAGGTCGCATGAACCCGGACGTCGGTACCCGCGATGCGGCCAAGCGCAAAGGACCAGTTCATGAAATCACCCGAAGGCAGAGATATCGGCTCAGGCTGCCCGATCGACCCGTGCCGCGCAAGGCGCAGCCGTCACCTGCCCTGTCGCTCAGGCGCGATGATAGGGTCCGCCCGCAAGGATCGTCGCGGCGCGATAGAGTTGTTCGGCCAGCATCGCGCGCGCCAGCTTGTGCGGCCAGACCATAGGCCCGAATGACAGCAGCTCCGCCGCCCGCGCCCGCAGCGCGGGGTCGTGCCCGTCGGCGCCCCCGATGGCAAAGGCAAGCTCGCGTACCCCGTCGGCGCGAAGCGCGCGCAGGCGTTCGGCCAGAGCGGTGCTGCCGAGCATCTGCCCGCGCTCGTCGAGCGCTATCAGATGCGCGCCTTCGGGAACCGCGCGCAGGAGGGCGCCGGGGCGGTCTTCAACCTCGATTTCACGGCAGGGACCGAGGCCGAGGGGGCGGCCCGTCTTGTCGAAGCGGACGAGCCAGTCATCGACCAGCGCGCGCTCGGGAGCCGGTGGCCGCAGCCGCCCGGCGGCGCAGAGCGCGATGCGCATGATCAGCCCGGCAGAGCGGGCGCCGTGGCGGGCGGGCGTGGCATCGCCGCCGACTGCCACATCTTCTCCAGCTGGTAGAAGCTGCGCACTTCGGGGCGGAAGATGTGCACCACGACATCGCCCGCGTCGATCAGCACCCAGTCCGCGACCTCACGCCCCTCGACCTTGCAGATGAGGCCGAGGTCGCGCTTCAGCCGCTCGGTCAGCTTCTCTGCAATGGCCGCGACCTGCCGCGTGGAGCGGCCCGAAGCGATCACCATGTGATCGGCGAAGGCCGAGCGCCCGCGCAGGTCGATCGAAATGACCTCTTCTGCCTTGTCCTCGTCGAGCGAGGCCAGCACATGCGCCAACAAGATGTCGGAGGGCACCTCGGACGCCGCATCCTGCGGCGAAGGGGAGGGGCCGGCGCGCAATTCGGCGTCGGCTGATGCGAAATCGGACAGTGTCCCGTCTCCCGTTTTCCGGACCGCCCAGAAGGCGAACTCCGCGATCATAGCACCGTTGCGGCCCCGGCTCAACGTCGCCGGGGATCGATCAGCGTACCGTGAACGCGATTTCGTTGCGGCGGTTCCAGGGCAGTGTCATCGGGTCGTCGTAATAATAGAGGTGCGGCCCTCCCGTGATCTCGAGGCCCCATGCCGCAGCCCATTCGCGCAGCGCGGCGCCCTGTTCCTCGAAGTCATTCGTGCTCGGGATGCCCGAGAAGCGCGCCACGATCTGACGCTCGGGGCGGGTCGTCACGAAGCGGATTCGGTCATCCTTGGGGGCGGGTAGGGTATCGGCCTTGAAGTCCGACGGCATCATGAAGCGCACGGTCCAAGGCCCCGCGGAGGCATCTCGCAGCGTGCCGCCGGCGCCCGAGGGCAGCTCGGGCGTCTGGCTGACCGGCACGGTCATCGCGATCTCGCGCCCGTCGGCATTGTCGCCGAAGATGTAGCCGCCGAGGATGCGAAAGCCCGAAAGCACGGCGGCCGAGCGGTCGCCCCCGACCCGCACCTCTGCCACGACATGCGCTGCATAGCGGCGCAACTCGACCGGGCCCTCGACACGCTCGACCGCGTAGGGCGGACCTTCATAGCCGTTGTGATCGCCCTCCGCGGCACCCGCCTGTGTCGCGGGTCCGCCCAGCGTCAGCAATGCAACCAGTGCCGCGCCGATCCCGCGCCTGCCGATCCGTCGTTGCGTCATCATTCGTCCCCCGCTGGTGTCATGCGGATATGGGGGTCGTAACGCGCCCGTCAACCGCCCTCTCGATGTGGTGTCCGGGTCTGCAGCACGCCTCGCATCGACCTTGCTCTGCGGGGCGATTGACACTATGGCAGCGTCATGGAGCCCTTCGTCGACCTCGCGGACCATGATCGTCTCTGCGACCGTTTCCACGGCCGCCACCACTTTGTCCGTGCCGGCGCCTGAGGCACCGCCTCGTGCCGCGCCCCTTCCCTGCCACCTGCGACGGATCCCAGCCATGACAGCCCCCCGCACGCTTTACGACAAGATCTGGGACGACCACGTCGCCCACCAGTCCGAGGACGGCACCTGCCTTCTCTACATCGACCGCCACCTCGTGCACGAGGTCACGAGCCCGCAGGCCTTCGAGGGTCTGCGCATGGCCGGGCGCAAGGTGCGCGCGCCGGGCAAGACGATCGCGGTGCCCGACCACAACGTGCCCACCACCGCCGGGCGCGAGTCGCGCATCGACAACGAGGAAAGCCGCATCCAGGTCGAGGCGCTCGACCGCAACGCGCGCGACTTCGGCATCCACTACTATCCCGTCTCCGACATCCGCCAGGGCATCGTGCACATCATCGGCCCCGAGCAGGGCTGGACCTTGCCCGGCACCACCATCGTCTGCGGCGACAGCCACACCGCGACGCATGGCGCCTTCGGCGCGCTCGCCCACGGCATCGGCACCTCGGAGGTCGAGCATGTGCTCGCGACCCAGACGCTGATCCAGAAGAAATCGAAGAACATGAAGGTCGAGATCACCGGCACGCTCGCGCCCGGCGTCACGGCCAAGGACATCACGCTGGCCGTCATCGGCGCGACGGGCACCGCGGGCGGCACCGGCCATGTCATCGAATACTGCGGCGAGGCGATCCGCGCCCTCTCGATGGAAGGGCGCATGACGGTCTGCAACATGGCGATCGAGGGCGGCGCGCGCGCGGGCCTGATCGCGCCCGACGAGAAGACCTTCGACTATCTGCGCGGCCGCCCCCACGCGCCGAAGGGCGCCGCCTGGGAGGCCGCCGTCGCCTGGTGGCGGACGCTCCACACCGACGCGGGCGCGCATTTCGACAAGGTCGTGACGCTGCGCGCCGAGGACATCGCCCCCCTCGTCACCTGGGGCACCAGCCCCGAGGACGTGCTGCCCATCACCGCCACCGTCCCCGACCCCGAGAGCTTCGCGGGCGGCAAGGTCGAGGCCGCGCGCCGCGCGCTCGACTACATGGGGCTGAAGCCCGGCACGCGCCTTGCCGAAATCCCGATCGACGCCGTCTTCATCGGCTCGTGCACCAACGGCCGGATCGAGGATCTGCGCGCCGCCGCCGCGATCCTGCGCGGCCGCAGGCTCGCGCCGGGCGTGCGCGGCATGGTCGTGCCGGGCTCTGGCCTCGTGCGGCTCCAGGCCGAGGAGGAGGGGCTCGCGCAGGTCTTCGTCGATGCGGGCTTCGAATGGCGGCTCGCGGGCTGCTCGATGTGCCTTGGCATGAACCCCGACCAGCTCGCCCCCGGCGAGCGCTGCGCCGCGACCTCGAACCGCAACTTCGAGGGCCGGCAGGGCTACAAGGGCCGCACCCACCTCATGAGCCCCGCCATGGCCGCCGCCGCCGCCATCACCGGCCGGCTCACGGATGTGCGCGAGATCATGGGCGAAACGGTCTGAGCGGAGGAAGCGAGATGGACAAGTTCACCACCCTGACCGGCATCGCGGCGCCCATGCCGCTCGTCAACATCGACACCGACATGATCATCCCCAAGCAGTTCCTCAAGACGATCAAGCGCACGGGGCTCGGCAAGAACCTCTTCGACGAGATGCGCTATGACCGGCAGGGCAACGAGATCGCCGATTTCGTCCTGAACCGCCCGGCCTACCGGCAGGCGCAGATCCTGGTCGCGGGCGACAATTTCGGCTGCGGCTCGAGCCGCGAGCATGCGCCCTGGGCGCTCCTCGATTTCGGGATCCGCTGCGTGATCTCGACCTCCTTCGCCGACATTTTCTACAACAACTGCTTCAAGAACGGCATCCTGCCCGTCACGCTGCCCGCCGAGGCGGTCGCGCATCTGATGAAGGACGCCGAAAAGGGCGCGAACGCCCGCATCAGCGTCGATCTGCCCGCCCAGACCGTCACCGCCGCCGACGGAACGGTGTTTTCCTTCGACATCGACCCCTTCAAGAAGCATTGTCTCGTCAACGGCCTCGACGACATCGGGCTCTCGCTCGAGAAGGTCGCGGCGATCGACGCCTATGAGGCGCGCGCGCGCACCCTCCGCCCCTGGGTCTGACGATCCCTGTCCCGGCTCCACCGCCCGGGGCGCTGCGCCGTCTGAAAGCGCCTCGGGGCGGGCTATGACGTGCGCGGTCTAGCGCCTACCGCCGCGACTGTGGCGCGCGCGAGGGCAACTTCCGGCGGCGTGGCGTCGAAGTCGGGGAGCAGCCCGCGCATCTGCTCCCCCTCGAGGCAGTGCGGCGTCGACCAGAGATAGCGCAGCTCGAGCAGGTAGCGCCCCAGCGGCCAGAAGGGCGCGGCAAGGCGCAGGGGCAGCCAGTTCATCCGGTCGAGCCGCAGCGTCCGGCCGTTGATGCGCTCCAACGCCGCGTGCATCTCGCGCCCGGACAGGGTGTAACCGGGGAAGGGCACATCGGCAAAGCGGGGCAGATCGGCGCGTTTTCCCGCCAGCGCGACGGCGGCACGCGCGAGGTCGGGCAGAAAGGCCCAGGCATGGGGCACATCCGGGTCGCCCGGGCAGACGAAACGACCCTGTGGCAGTTTCCGGATCATGATCCGGTCGAACCAGTTGCCGCTCGGTTCGGTGTCGAGGAAATCGCCCGCGCGCAAAAGGATGGTGCGCACCCCGTCGGCGCGATAGGCGGCCTCCATCTCGATCCGGATGCGGCCGAGCGGGTTCGCCGCCGCATGGGGTGTGTCCGTGCCCCACGGGGCCGGGGTCCGGGCGCCGAAGACATAGACATTGCCGGGCACGATCACGGTCGCATCCGCTGCGAGGGCTGCGTTGCGGACCGCAGCGTGCAGAGGCGGCACCTGCGCCGCCCAGTCGGGATAGGGCGGGTTCCAAGCGTTCACGATCACATCCGCGCCTTTCGCCGCCCCCATCAGGTCGTCACGCCGCCGGTCGAAGCATCTGACCGACCAGCCCGCGTCAGTGAAGGCAAGGGCCGCATGGCGACCGAAACGGCCGCTCTGGCCGAGGATCAGGACGGTTCCCGTCATTTGGGTGCGCTCCTTCGCGACGTCGCCACGACCTGAAGCTAGGTACACTCGCGCCAGATCGGAATTGCATGGATGTGAATGCGTGATATGCAATCGTGCATGTCATTCGATGCCGATCTTCCGGATTGGTCGCTGATCCGGTCATTTCTCGCCGTCGCCGAGACCGGGTCCCTCTCCGCCGGTGCCCGGGCGACTGGCCAGAGCCAGCCGACGCTTGGCCGCCACATCCGGGCGCTTGAGGCGCGGCTCGGCGTCGAACTCTTCCACCGGCACCCGCTCGGGCTGGCGCTGACCCCGGTCGGGCAGGAGTTGCTCGAACCTGCGCGCCGGATGCAGCTTGGTCTGCGTGATCTGGCGCTTGGTGCAAAGGCACAGTCACCCACCCTCTCGGGCGAGGTGCGCATCGCCGCGAGCGTCTTCGTCGCCCATCACCTGCTGCCCAGGATCCTCGCCCGCATCGCATCCGACGCGCCCCACCTGACACTGATCCTCATGCCGTCTGACGAGAGCGAGAACCTCGCCTTTCGCGGCGCGGACATCGCGGTGCGGATGTATCGACCGCACCAGCTCGACCTCGTGACCCGGCATCTGGGCGACATCGAGATCGGCATGTTCGCGGCGCGCAGCTATCTCGACCGCGCGGGGCGTCCCCGCTCCATGGCCGACCTCATGGGCCACGCGATCGTCGATTATGACCGCAACCCGCTGATCCGTCGGGGCATGGCCGCGCAGGGTTGGCGGCCCGAAGAGGCGCGTTTCGCGCTGCGCAGCGACAATCAGAGCGCCTATTGGGAGCTGGTGCGCGCCGGCGGCGGCATTGGGGTCTGCCTGCGCCCCGTTGCCCGCGCCGATCCGCTGGTCGAGGAACTCGACCTCGGCGCCCACATCCCGCCCCTGCCTGTCTGGCTGACCGCGCAGGACAGCGTCCGCCGCATCCCGCGCATCGATCACGTCTGGCGCGCGCTCGCAGAGGGCTTGGCCGCGGCGCTGCAACCCTCGCGACAGATTGACCGCGCCGCGCCATCGGGATAGGCCGCAGTCACAACCGCGCCAGTCTTCGGAGACAGCAAAAATGCCCAATCCCTCGCTTCTGATCCTCGCCGGAGACGGCATCGGCCCCGAGGTCATGGCCGAGGTCAAGCGCATCATCGCCTGGTTCGGCGACCGCCGCGGCATCCGTTTCGACGTCTCGGAGGATCTCGTGGGCGGGGCGGCCTATGACGCGCACGGCACGCCCCTGACGGACGCCACGATGGCGCGCGCGCAGGCGGCGGACGCGGTGCTGCTCGGCGCGGTCGGCGGGCCGAAGTATGACAGCCTCGACTTCAGCGTGAAGCCCGAGCGGGGCCTTTTGCGCCTGCGCAAGGAGATGGACCTCTACGCCAACCTCCGCCCCGCGCAGTGCTTCGATGCGCTCGCCGATTTCTCGAGCCTCAAGCGCGAGGTGGTGGCGGGCCTCGACATCGTCATCGTGCGCGAGTTGACCTCGGGCGTCTATTTCGGCGAGCCGCGCGGGATCTTCACCGAAGGCAACGAGCGCGTGGGCATCAACACCCAGCGCTATACCGAGGGCGAGATCGCGCGGGTCGCGCGCTCGGCCTTCGAACTGGCGCGCCGGCGTCAGAACAAGGTCTGCTCGATGGAGAAGGCCAATGTGATGGAGTCGGGCGTGCTCTGGCGGCAGGTGGTGCAGGAGGTGCACGACCGCGAATATCCCGATGTCGCGCTGAGCCACATGTATGCCGACGCGGGCGCGATGCAGCTCTGCCGCTGGCCCAAGCAGTTCGACGTGATCGTGACCGACAACCTCTTTGGCGATCTCCTGTCGGATGCGGCGGCGATGCTGACGGGTTCGCTCGGGATGCTGCCCTCGGCCTCGCTCGGGGCGCCGATGAAGAACGGCCGGCCCAAGGCGCTCTATGAGCCCGTGCACGGCTCGGCCCCCGACATCGCCGGGCAGGGCAAGGCCAACCCCATCGCCTGCGTGCTGAGCTTCGCGATGGCGCTGCGCTATTCCTTCGACCTCGGCGCCGAGGCCGAGCGGCTGGAAAAGGCCGTGGAGAGGGTGCTGGCCGACGGGGTGCGCACGGCCGATCTGATGGGCCCCGAGGGCGGACGGCCCGTCTCGACCTCGGCCATGGGCGATGCGATCCTCGCGGCGCTCGACGCCTCGATCCAGGCCTGAGGGGGGCGGAGGATGGCCAATGTCGTCGTGGTCGGCGCCCAGTGGGGCGACGAAGGCAAGGGCAAGATCGTCGACTGGCTCTCGGAGCGCGCCGATGTCATCGCCCGCTTTCAGGGCGGCCACAACGCGGGCCACACGCTCGTCATCAACGGCAAGGTCTACAAGCTGAACGCGCTGCCCTCGGGCGTGGTGCGGGGCGGCAAGCTCAGCGTCATCGGCAACGGCGTGGTGCTCGATCCCTGGCATCTGGTCGAGGAGATCGCCAAGATCCGCGCCGACGGGGTCGAGATCACGCCCGAGACGCTGATGATCGCCGAGAACACGACCCTGATCCTGCCCTATCACGGCGAGCTCGACCGCGCGCGCGAGGCGCAGGCGGCGGGTTCGGCCGCGCGCATCGGCACGACGGGGCGCGGCATCGGGCCGGCCTACGAGGACAAGGTGGGCCGGCGCGCGATCCGGGTCGCGGATCTCGCCGATCCCGCGACGCTCGGCCAGCGGGTGGATCGCGCGCTCGTGCACCACAACGCGCTCCGGGCGGGGCTCGGGCTCGACCCCATCGACCGCGCGGCGCTGCTTGGCGCTCTCGCGGCCATCGCGCCGCAGATCCTGCCCTATGCCGCCCCGGTCTGGAAGGTGCTGAACGACAAGCGCCGCGCCGGCAAGCGCATCCTGTTCGAGGGCGCGCAGGGCTCGCTCCTCGATATCGACTTCGGCACCTATCCCTATGTCACCTCCTCGAACGTGATCGCGGGGCAGGCGGCGACGGGGGTGGGGCTCGGCCCGAACGCGATCGACTTCGTTCTGGGCATCGTCAAGGCTTACACGACCCGCGTGGGCGAGGGGCCGTTCCCGACCGAACTCAGGGACGAGACGGGCGAGCGTCTGGGCGCCCGCGGGCGCGAGTTCGGCACCGTGACGGGGCGCAAGCGCCGCTGCGGCTGGTTCGATGCCGCGCTGGTGCGCCAGACCTGCGCCATCTCGGGCATCAACGGCATCGCGCTCACCAAGCTCGACGTGCTCGACGGGTTCGAGCGGCTGCGGATCTGCACGGGCTATGACCTCGACGGCCGGCGGCTCGATTACCTGCCGACGGCGGCCGACCAGCAGGCGCGCTGCGTGCCGGTCTATGAAGAGGTCGAGGGCTGGCGGGAATCGACCGAAGGCGCGCGCTCCTGGGCCGACCTGCCGGGGGCGGCGGTGAAATATGTCCGCCGGATCGAGGAGCTGATCGGCTGCCCGGTCGCGATGCTCTCGACCAGCCCCGAGCGCGACGACACGATCCTCGTGACCGACCCCTTCGCGGACTGATCCGATGCAGCGGCGCACGCGCAAGAGGCTCGCCTATCTGATCCTGCTCGTGGGCCTGCCCGCCTATGTGGTGGTCGCGGTCTCGATCCTGAACGCGCTCGACCGCCCGCCGATCTGGGTCGAGTTCGCGGTCTATGTCGTGCTCGGCATCCTCTGGGCACTGCCCTTCCGCGCCGTGTTCCGCGGCCTCGCCCAGCCCGAGGACAAGGACAACCCCGACCGCTAGGCTGACGACCGTCCGAGTTCGGGGGCCGCGAGCGTGTAGCGGTTCCCCTCGACCCGGCGCAGACGCCCCGATGCGACAAGCGCTGCAAATGCGTCGGCGCGCCCGAGCGCGTCGGACGGGCCATCGGCAGGGGGATGTCGCGCGACCAGACCAACCACGGCCGCTGCCTCGAAGCTACGCCGTCCCTCGATCACGGTCAGATAGGCGGCGGCGGCCTCGATCAGCTCCGACAAGGTGTCGGCACCGGCGCGGCTGGCGTAATCGGCAAATCCCACTCCGCCGACGGCGGCTGGCGCGGCGGACGGCGCGGTGCTGTCCGTGCCCGCCCCGTCGGCTCGAAGGTCCGGCACAAGTCGCAGTACAGGCAGTCGGGCACTTCGCATTTCGAGGGGATCAGGAGGGGCCGCCTCGCCCCGAGGCTCGCTCGGGGCGGCGATTGCGTCTTGCGGCGTCAGCTCGACTGGGCCTGTCGATGCGAATAGGGCGGCGTCCGTTCTGGCTGGTTCCGGAGAGCTGTCAGGCGCTTCGGCTTCGCCGGGCTCCGCGCCGGGCTCCGCATCGGGCCGGCTGCGTCCGGACTGGGCGGCGGCCGCGGCTGCT